>Ga0116231_10003894_pt1 | contig 30592 bp, 28 predicted proteins | sample S1TSphgellanicum_2_FD_89695 | JGI IMG/M metagenome (GOLD analysis project Ga0116231, IMG submission 89695) | Host-associated microbial communities from peat moss isolated from Minnesota, USA - S1T2_Fd - Sphagnum magellanicum MG | ecosystem: Host-associated > Plants > Peat moss > Unclassified... | reverse complement strand
TGAAAATTGGCTGCACCAGAAACCCTAACCATTATGAACAGGGAGGGGGTCTGGATACTGGAACTTATCAACATACAAAAACAAAGAAATAATTTTCAACAGATTGATACCTACTAAATAAGTTACTTACTACTTACTTACAAGTTGAACAACATTGGGGTATATTTGCCATCTCTGGTCTATTCCCATGGTCAGCTGTATGTTGCTATCTCACCAGTCACAAGCAGTGCAAACATCAAGATTTTCAGCGGCCAGGGTCCTGATGAATACATGCGGAATGTCGGATATAAAGAGGTTTTGGAAATGTAGTTTGGAATTGTAATTTTGTAATATGTAGTGTCAAATACACACACTCCTGTGCATTAGGCACAGGGTTCAAACTAGTATGTAATATTGGAAGTTTGATGGATAAATTATTGAATATGTGAACTCTCTGTGCATAGCTGATGTGGATTATTGATTCCTTTTTTATGTGATCTTTGGGAGTTTATTAAGCCCCTCTTTTTGGTATCAGTGCAGAAGTCATATCCAGTGAATCCATTCGAAGAATGCTGTAACCTGGGAAAATGCCTACCTTCCAGGGCCCTGGAAGAGTGTAATAAATAAAGTCATATCATATATTACCTGTTTCTGATTGGCTTGGATAGTTTGATTGGTCCAGGTGGGTAGCTATTAATCTAATTGCAGTCCCAGGTTTAGTTTTATGGGTGGGGTTGGAAAAAAGTAGATAGACTAAAACTTGGATGTGAGAAATATGTTTGCAGGGTCACATACTGATCAGGGTCTGTTTTTTCAACTGCGGTGGCGGTCATCCATAAGCTGATTTAGCCAAATTTGGCTAAAGATGAGATATGAAAATAGAAAAACACCGAACACCTTGTGTATTATTGACTACCTACTGGAACTTATCATAAAAATCTGATGATTAGAATTTATTTTTCTTCAAATTTTTTTTTTGTATTGTTGAAATGGTATTTTTCAGGTTGAACTTTTGTATATTCAAAGCACCATTGCATTTTATTTTCTTTGTATATTTTGATCCCTCGTTAGGCTAAGAATTCCTGTTCAATGGTGATGCAATGATATCACAAGAACCATAACTTACACAATCCATAAAAACTCTGATACTGAGAAACTGATGGTCTACTGCTGGAGAAAAGAAAATGATAAAAAGAAAAAAAAGGAAAATGGTGGTAGGAACCTCAACTGGAATTCCATCAGCGATGACCTCAACTGTAATCTTCAACTTCTGGGGAAAAAAAAAAGGTGCACACATTCTCTACTGGATCATGGAGCCGGACCCACTACACAACTAAAAACCTCTTTCCTTTCCTTCCGTCCGCCATTAGCCTTCGATCTCGCGGCATCTTTCACCGTTGCCGGACAAACCGAACAGGCGGTTTTCCGCGAGCTACGGGGGAAGGGAAGGGAAGGGAAGGGAAGGGAAGGGAAGGGACGGGACGGACGGACGGACGGGACTCGCGGAGAAAAGTACTGTTCACACAGCTAGTAGGGCCAGCGCGTGAAAACCTCCTGTTCACACAGAACGATCCCATATTCCCCTTCTCGAAAACCGACGACTGGACCTTTTCAACCGAGTGGCTAATTAAAATGCATAACTGACAGCCACACTCGCTTTCCGGACACGTGTTGTGTCCACAAGAGGCCAATCTCCTGGAACTAGCTGTCAGATTATTACAGGTTCCTATCAGAAAAAGGAGTGAAGTCTTGGATTTCAGGTCTTTATTTATCTTCTCATATATTTACTTATTATTATAATTCTAACTAATTAATTAATTAATAATATTATTATTATTATTACTTTTTATTGTTATTCCCAGGACGAAAAGGAAGGAACTTCTCTTTTAACACATGTCTTTAAATTGCTTTGCTCTATTTCTGTACTTCTTTCTAGCGTATGAACACAATTCTTGTATTTTTGTGACTGAATTATAATAGAGCAACCTGTCCTAATTCCATTCTAATAGATTTATTATGCGCCAGTTTGGTTAAGTTTCCAAGTTAAAAAATAATAATATTTTACAATTTTCCTAATATTACAATATTTGCAAATTGGATTACAAATGTGAATTTAATTAGTTTACATTTTTTTATAAAAATTCCATTATAGAATGGAATGGACCATGACCCTACCCATTCCTATTTTAATGGTGTCACTAGTACTGCATGTTCTGCTAAGGTTTAGTGGCTTGGTCACTGTATTATTGGGCTCGCCAGCCACCTTAAGCCAGCAAAATGGGCGGTAGCTCAACCATTATGGTGATGATGAAACCTTGCCAACCATAAATTAACCAAAGCACCCAAGATAAAGGGGGAACAAGGAACAAAATGGAAGGACCCACATCCAAGAAGACAAACGAACCACATAAGAGGGCAAACCACAAGGGGAACATCAAGTTCTCAAACCCTCTCTTGTTATGAAAAGCATATCAAATAATGAAAGGGGAGAACTTCTTGGAAGGATGCCTAGCTTAGATGAACCCTCACCAATTGCAACAACATGTTTCAAAAGCATATCAAATCATGAAAAGGGGAGGTCTTCCTTAAAAGGATGCTTAGCCTAGAACACCTGACAAATTGTGTGTGTGTGTGTTTGATGTGTGGCCCCATGATACACAACCAGGTTCTTTAAAGTTGTCATGTCCACCATCCTTCAAGAACAATCCAAAAGCACCCATCTTAAAGTACCTTCATGCTTAACATGCACAATGGTCAAAAAAGTTTCTATTTCATGCATGATTCAGAACACAAAAGCACATGGGGTTCAATGTTGGGTTTTTTTTTCAATTGTGTGATGCAGCAAAGGTGGCAGTCATCCGCAAGTTGATCCATGAGCCAATTTAGCCAAATTTGGTTATTAACAAAATATGAAAAGAAAAACTTTAAACATCCTTATATATATATTTTGGCTACCTACTTGAAAGCACGGGTAAAAATCAGGCGATTTAAAAAGATTTATTGAAAAAAAAATTGGCAAATTTTCTCCAAAAATCTTTGAATTTGCAACAAGAAAAATTTCAATCCGAGCAATAGTGTGGTTCCTCTACGCCTAAGACACCAGAATATCAACCCATAAACAAAGAACCCATAAACGAAAGCATAGGGGAAAAACATATTGGCTAGTAATTGTGAGGTTTTCATTCTAGAAGGTACACCATAGGTATACCTTCCAGGCAGAGCTATTAGGTTGATGTTGTAAAACAATCGAATGATGAAAATAGGTGGCTAATGCCTGATAAAAACAATTGGGTCATATAGGAACAAGGTTCAAATCTCTCGGTTTGTTAGGATGCCTCAATTGCATACATAACTGCACTTCCACTTGGCACCTATCGTGATGATAAACGGCTTGTCTTGCCATGACCTTATTTTGGATTCTCAATACTTCTGTCACTCCATCCCTTGCAAAGATGGAGAATCTGTCGTTATCTCGGCCGTGTTTGGTTTGTGATCAGAGATTTCCAGAGAAGTAAGAATAGGAGAGCACTCATCTTGAGGTGGGCTTCCTACTTAGATGCTTTCAGCAGTTATCCACTCCGCACTTGGCTACCCAGCATCTACCATGGGCACGATAACCGATACACCAGAGGTGCATCCTTCTCGGTCCTCTCGTACTAGGGAAAGGTCCTCTCAATGCTCTAACGCTTGCACCGGATATGGACCGAACTGTCTCACAACGTTTTGAACCCAGTTCACATATCGCTTTAATGGGCAAACAACCCAACCCTTGGAACGTACTACCGCCCCAGGTGGCAAAGAGCCGACATCGAGGTGCCAAACCTTCCCGTCGATGTGAACTCTTGGGGAAGATCAGCCTGTTATCTCAACGTTCTGAACCCAGCTCACGTACCGCTTTAATGGGCGAATAGCCCAACCCTTGGAACGTACTACCGCCCCAGGTGGCAAAGAGCTGACATCGAGGTGCCAAACCTCCCCGTTGATGTGAACTCTTGGGGAAGATCAACCTGTTATCCCTAGAATAACTTTTATCCGTTAATCGACGGCCCTTCCACTTGGCACCGTCGGATCACTAAGGCCGACTTTCGTCCCTGCTCGACGGGTGGGTCTTGTAGTCAAACTCCCTTTTGCCTTTACACTCGAAGGTTGATTTCCGTCCAGCCTGAGGAAACCTTTGCATGCCTTCGTTACCTTTTGGGAGGCCTACACCCCATAGAAACTATCTACCTAAAATTGTCCCTTGGCCCGTAAGTCTTGACACAAGGTTAGAATTCTAGCTTTTCTAGAGTGGTATGTCACTGATGGTTCGAGCCCCCCCGGAAGGGGGCCTTCTTCGCCTTCCACCTAAGCTGCGCAAGAAGAACCCAAAGCCAATCCCAGGGAACAGTAAAGCTTCATAAGGTCTTTCTGTCCAGGTGCAAGTAGTCCGCATCTTCACAAACATGTCTATTTCACTGAGTCTCTCTCTGAAACAGTGCCCAGATCTTTACACCTTTCGTGCGGGTCGGAACTTACCCGACAAGGAATTTCGCTACCTTAGGACCGTTATAGTTACAACTGCTGTTCACTGGGGTTTCGGTCGTCGGCTTCCCTGTCATCAGGTCACCAACTTCCTTAGCCTTCCGGCACTGGGCAGGCGTAAGCCCCCATACATGGTCTTTCGACTTTGTGGAGACCTATGTTTTTGGTAAACAGTCGCCTGGGCTTGGTCACTGCGACCTCCTCGGTGAGGAGGTACCCCTTCTCCCGAAGTTACGGGGCTATTTTGTCAAGTTCCTTAGAGAGAGTTGTTTCGCGCCCTTAGGTATTCTCTACCTACCTACCTGTGTCGATTTCGGGTATAGGTACCCACTTGTTGAAGGTCGTTTGAGCTTTTCTTAGAAGTGTAGCATGGGTTACTTCAGCATCGTAGCGCCTGGTACTCAGATGTTCGCTTGAGGTATTTTCTTTACCCTTCCTTACCCTAAAAGAATGAAGGTGAACTAACCTTGCGTCCTTGAACTGATAACCATCTTTCGGTTAACCTAGCCTCCTCCATCCCTTGGGACCAACAAGGGGGTGGTACAGGAATATTCACCTGTTGTCCATCGACTACGCCTTTCGGCTTGATCTTAGGCCTTGACTCATCCTCCGTGGACGAACCTTGCGGAGGAACCTTTAGGTTCTTGGGGCATTGGATTCTCACCAATGTTTGCGTTACTCAAGCCGACATTCTCACTTCCGCTTCATCCACACCTGCTCACGCTTGTGCTTCCCCCTAAGGTGGAACGCTCCCCTACCAATTTATTTTGACATCCCATAACTTCGGCAGACCGCTTAGTCTCATTCATCTTCGGCACAAGAGCGTTTGATCAGTGAGCTATTACGCACTCTTTCAAGGGTGGCTGTTTCTAGGCAAACCTCCTAGTTGTCTTTGCACTCCTACCTCCTTTACCACTGAGCGGTCATTTAGGGGCCTTAGCTGGTGATCTAGGCTGTTTCCCTCTCGACGATGAAGCTTATCCCCCATCGTTTCACTGGTTGACCCTTATCCCTCATTATTCGGAGATCATATCTAGTATTCAGAATTTGCCTCAATTTGGTACCGCTCTCGCAACCCACACTGAAATAGTGCTTTACCCCTAGATAGTCGAGTCAACTGTTGCGCCTCAACGCATTTCGGGGAGAACCAGCTAGCTTTGGGTTCGAGTGGCATTTCACCCTTAACCACAACTCATCCGCTGATTTTTCAACATCAGTCGGTTTGGACCTCCACTTAGTTCCACTCGAGCTTCATCTTGGTCATGGATAGATCACCCAGGTTCGGGTCCATAAGTAGTGATAATTGCCCCAGGAAGACTCGCTTTCACTACGGCTCCGATGGGTCCCCTTAACCAGGCCACTACCTATAAGTCGTCGGCTCATTTTTCAACAAGCACACAGTCAGAGATCCGATTCTCCTCCCACTACTTGGGAGCTTATGGTTTCATGTTCTATTTCACTCCCTGATGGGGGTTCTTTTCACCTTTCCCTCACGGTACTACTTCGCTATCGGTCACCCAGGAGTATTTAGCCTTGCAAGGTGGTCCTTGCTGTTTCACACGGGATTCCACGTGCCCCATGCTACTCGAGTTAGAATGTAAGCTAGTGATGCTTTCGGCTACTGGATTCTCACCATCTGGGGTGCGGGATTCAACCGCTTCGCCTAGCAACACAACACTTATATTGTTCTCCCACAACCCCGTTTTCATGGTTTAGGCTACTCCCATTTCACTCGCCGTTACTACAGGAATTGCTTTTGCTTTTTTTTCCTCTAGCTACTAAGATGTTTCAGTTCGCCAAGTTGTCTCTTGCCTGCCTATGAATTAAACAGCATTTCAAAAGGTTAACCCATTCGGGAATCTTCGAATCTATGCTTATTTTCAGCTCTCTGAAACATTTCGTCGCTTGCTATGCCTTTCCTCATCTTTGGGTGCTTAGGTATCCACCGTAAGCCCTTCCTCGTTTGAACCTCACCGTTAAAGGCTATACCATCCTAAGGTGCTAAATAGAAAGATCTTATCAACGTCCATAAATAAAAAATCATAGATCAACCTGCCTGTATGGAGCTGCCTATATATATATATATATATATATCAAATAGATATATAGATCAACTTGCCTATTATCATATTTATTTCATGCTATCACACGTATGCCGTTATATTGGCTCAGATGACAAGCTGGAGACAAGCGGACTTGAACCGTTGACATCCACCACAGGGTAAGCCACCATCTTTCAGGCCTCTCTGACCGATTCTACCATAGAGGCCAACGATAGACAATAACTCACCCTCGAACGCAGCTTACAACTCTCATCATACCGTGCTCTCCAAAGAGCAACTTTTGTCAGAAGGCGTTGGTTGAGTTGGAATCTAATTTTAGGAACTCTCGTAGCTCGGAATTGTCCAGCTACAAAAGAACTCAAAATTCTTCTACCGAGAACAACCAAGCGAAGGTAGTTCTCGTTGTTGCAACAAAAACCTCCTTCAGCAGCAAACTCGACTATAACAAAAACCTCCTTCAACAGCAAACTCAGACTGGGAATTGGAGGTACATCATGTTGTTGTCGCTGGGAATGTGAAGAAGGAGCAAAGCAGAAGGTGTGCACGAATGGTGTTACGTTTTGTGTGTGTGATGGAAGCGACCGACTGTTCTTCGTTGTAGACGTCCGTCTGTCCGTCCGTCCCCCGATTGTCCTGTCCAGCTGCCCGAGGTTTTATTCCCAGTGGGTGTCAGTGACCAAAGAACTTCAGGTTTGGACTTTGGTTCCTCTTGAAACCTACCAACCTTTGCAGCAGATTATGGAGTGTACTTCCGAGAAACGATTGTGAATCTCTTTTGTGTTGTCGAGCTCGCAAGCTCGCGACCTCGAGGTGGGTTCTAGGGTTGACCTAATTCAAGAGTTGGGTAGAGAGGAGATGGAGATCAAAGGTTCAGCGAAACTCTCCTCCATGAACTCCAAACTACTGTAAATCTTCGACTCTAGATCTAAGAAGGTGTTGCACCAACACCAATAATTGTTGATTAGGGTTTGAGCAAAATCTTGGATTCCTGAAAGAAGAGTGGTAGCATTTGAAGAAGACGATGGAGCTCACTTCTCACATTCCGGTTCTCAACTGTGGAATGTTCTCAACTGTCTGAACCACTAAGAAGAGGTCTGTGCGTGTGTCTAGTAAAGGAGAGCGAGCTTCTTCATAGGACCCATCTTTTGGAGGGAAGATAGCTTCTTGGGTGACTCTTGTACTTCCTCCTCTTCAATCAGCAAGCAAGAAGGCAAGCAACCATCCATCTCTGCTTCTTCCTTCCAAACCCTAAAATCACAAGACTGAGATTACTGGACCTTAGGAGCCTCTTTCACCCCACTCTTTGAAAAAGTCAAATTGATGTCTTATTTGATTGTGTAAGAGCATCTCCAAATTTGCATGATTTGCATGAAGAAAACCTCCACCAATGCAACCTTGCAAATTAAAAAAGGATTTTTGAAGCATTGGTGATAAGGTTTAGTAAAGTTAGGGTTTAAGGTTTTGGTTAATGACGAATGCCACAGTTTTCGACGCTAAACCATGGGAATGGAACAAGGATTCGCTGACGATCATGGAGATGCAGGCGGTTGAACTCCAAGTGTTGTGTACATGCTACAACCTCAAGCCTGCCAAGATCGGCAAGGCAGCCACTACAGCAGCCATCATCAACCATCTCATGGTCCCTAGGGCTGATGTGGTGACGAAACAGGATGTGCACAATGCTATTGAGGTCACTATGAAGCAGGTTGCGGAAAACATTTTAGCTCCAGCAATGAAAGCTAAGATTGTGACTGTTATTGGCCAAGTTGAAACGCTGCAAAATAAAGTAGATGAGATGGTTAAGAGCTTTGATACCATGCAAGATAGTGGGGAGAAGTGGAAGGAGGTCGTGAGTAGGAAGGTTGACAAGGTTGCCAACAAGGTGGACTAGGCAACGGATGTTGACCTGGTCAAGGCCAAGGAGGCAAACATTCGGGTCACCGGGTTGACCATGAGCAAGGGGGAAACCTCAAAACAACTTATGGAGTTGGTGCAGACGGAGTTGCTCGACAGGTTGAAGGTTGTTGACCGTGTGCAAGTGCAGAAGGTGCACTGGCAGATGTTGGTGGGGCGATTAAATAAGGCCACTGACAAGGCACCGGTAGTCATCATCACGCTGGCATCAGTACACAACAAGCTCACGGTGCTGCGCACTCGCAAAGGCCTGCAGGGCACTCAGCTTGGGCTCAACGAGGACTTAATTCTCGCTCAGCAGGCCTAGAAACGAACTGTTTGGGCCACCTTCAAGGAGGCCAAAGAGGCTAGCGAACGGGTCTACTGGCGTGGGGCTGATCTCTACATCAACCACAAAGTCGTAAACTTTCCTACTGCATAGGGGGGCGGGGGCCAGAGAGACTTGCACGTGTGCCTGTGGAACATCCATGGGGCCGCTATCACAAAGTTAGAAACACATGAACATCTGCTTGACCTATTTCAACATATTGACGTTGTTACTTTGACAGAAACACATCACTTCCCGGGCGATACATTCCCGATCTTACTAGGGTCCTGCTATTTTGATGTTGCCAGGCCTGTGACTACACAAGGTGTCGTTCGAAGGCATAGTGGAGGCATTGCGGTACTAGTCAGGGAAACATGGGCAAATAGTACTACTGTTTGGAAAACTGCAAGGGATGGGACTAGGATTTGGCTGCGCTTGGGTAATGCTTTCCAAAGGCCTTTATTCCTGTGCATAGTATATGCTGCTCCACAAGGCTTGCCATATGCGGATAGCAGCTTGTTTGAACACATGTGCCAAGAGGTTGGAGAAGCCATGAGCTTAGGCGATGTGCTTCTTACTGGGGATTTCAATGCAAGGACAGGCATAAACACTGACTTCATTGATTACAATCAACTAGCAGATGTGCTGCTGGTGCCACAGGCCATTGAAAACACCTTACCCAACGATATGCTGGAGCGCCAAAACCGTGACATCGTCACGGCTAGCTAGCATCATGAGTTCTTAGATCTCTGCAAAATTGCTGGGCTATTCATCCTCAATGGCCGCACACCAGGAAACATATTAGGGGAGTACACATGCCTATCTAATAAAGGTTTTAGCACTGTGGACTATTTTCTTACAACATCTGACCAATTAGAAGGTGTCAAACGTTTAGAGGTTAACAACGATAAAAAATATTCAGGTCACAAAGATGCACACTCTGATCATAGACCATTAGCACTAAACCCCCTTCCTGTTTAACAAAAGGCAATCAAACACCTACCATGTTTCAAATATGACACTACCAAAGCAGCCAAATTTAGCAGGAGTGTACAGCATAACATTGATGTGTGGGCAAGCCCAGATGTACTTGATGCATCTGACGTACAAACAATAGTCAATCTGTTACAACAGTGCATCACACAATTTACAGAAGAAGTGTTTGGAAATAGACAAGTGGCCTTAGGAAAAACAATAAAGCACAGCCACAAACCCTGGTTTGACACAGAATGTCGTCAGACCAAAAACCAGTTTGCTAAATTGTCACATGCGCACCTAGATAGGCAGGTCAGACTTAAGCAAATGAAACAATTGTACAAAAGGAAGAAACGTGCTTATGATGTGCTCAAGGCTAAACAACTATGTGGTTTAGCGAAGGCGGATCCTGTAGCATTCTGGAAGCGGTACCGCAAGCATGCTGAGGGTGTCAATGGCATCACTAGCGAAGCGCTCAGGGATGGCTTCCAGCAACTGCTCCAACCTCCGGCGGCACCAACCATAGCAGGAGCTATGACAAGTGCCGCTATTCAAGCCTAGGTGGTCTCCTTTCCACCCAATGGTATTGATTATGAATAGTTGAATGTTAACATCACACTAGTTGAAGTACAGCAGGCGTTCAAAAAGCTAAAATGATACAAAGCTACAAGCATTAATGGCATCAAACCAGAGTTCCTTTTGGATGCGATTGTTGCCTTGCAACAACCACTATTGATTGCTTTTAACAAAATTATGTGCGAGGGTTATTGTGAATCACTCTCTGTTACGATCATACATGCACTGTACAAAGGGGGTGACTATAGTCAATTTGATAATTACAGGGGGATCACAGTAGGACTAGTTTTAGCCAAGGTGTTTGTAATGATTCTTGAGTCCCGCATCAGTCAATGGGCGGAGACCAATGATTTACGCGCAAAAGGACAAGCTGGTTTCAGAAAGGACTTTAGGACAATAGATAACTTGTTTATTCTTCGTACTTTGACCGAACAAGCTAGATTTCAGAAAAAGAAGCTATACACTTGTTTTGTGGACTTCAAAAAAACCTTTGATACAGTACCAAGGGACTTGTTGTGGCAGGTGCTGGAGGGACTTGGCATCAGTGGGCGAATACTGGAGTGTTTGCGCTCCATGTACCGTCAAGACCAAGCTTGCCTGCACCATCCAGAGGAGGGGCTCACGCCCACTTTCTTCTGCCGCATCGGAGTGAAGCAAGGATGCCCCCTCAACCCGCTCTTGTTTGGCCTCTTAATAGATGGCCTAGAGAAACGGCTGAATGCTTTGGAGGGTGACACACCACCAATGTTGGGATAGTTAGTTGTTCGCTTGCTTTTGTATGCAGACGACTTAGCTCTCATGTCACACACTCCTGCTGGATTGTAGAAGCAACTAGATGTCTTGTAAGCTTTTTGTTGTGAGCGTCAGTTGACTGTGAATGTCAAGAAAACCAAGGTTGTTATGTTTGAAGCACACAAGTCTGTGTGTCAGGCTTTTCAATATGAGGACGAAGCTATAGAGCAACTAAATTCTTTCAAGTATCTAGGTGTTGAGCTACACGGCAGAAAAGGTATGCAAGTGACAATACAGCGGTTAGCAATGTCAGGGAAAAAGGCAGTTTTTGCATTGCGGCGCAGATGCGCAGAGCTACGCATCTCTGACCCAACATTACAATGCCAGCTGTTTGATGCACTAGTCAAACCAGTGCTTAGCTATGGGTGTGAAGTATGGTCAGACCACATAGCACACTAACAGTTAGAGGTGGTTCATCGGGCTTTTCTGAAGTTGTTGTTGGGGGTCAGCACCACGACATCCAGTTATGTCGTGCTGGCAGAGTTTGGTAGGTTTCCCCTAGAAATATTTTGGTGGCAACAGACCATGCGCTTTCTTTCACGTGTCAGTTCTGAGGTAGACTTAAATCGCATGCTTAGGCTAGCTTATGATGTATAGCTGCAGTTACTTGCAGCCAGGCAAAAAGTCTTACTCGGGAACCAGAGTGCTATGGGTAAAAAGAGTCAATTGCCTGCTTACTAGCTAGCACAAATAGATGAACAACTGTCGACGTACAATTTGTGCATCGATAACGATTAGTTGCCACCATGTGCTCGCCTTAAGTAATTGGCTAATTGGGTTCTGGCTCGGGTGCTGTTTGGCCCACTTAATGACGCTAAATTGTAAGTAAGTAAATAAGTAAGATCTAGAAAAAAAAGGCTATTGGGGTTGGGAACCATCACATTCAATAAATTGGAATAAATGTGCCAAATGTAGAATATATCAAATGTAGAATTTCTGATGGTATGAGAATAATTCATCAAAACCCTCAAAGCTTTATTTATAAACATATCATTGTTGATTTGAAAAAAACACAAAAATATTAGGAAAAAAAAAGGGAGAAGAATTTAAAGGATGTCAAGTTCCCACAAACTAGATGTCAAAATCTCTCCATCTCAACAACCCACGGTTTGTAATAGGTCATTTGTGGCATGTGAATAGAATAATTGGTTCTTGAGAACTTGTTCCCCTTGTGATTCGCCCTCTTAAGTGGTTCTTTTGTCTTCTTGAAAGTGTGTCCTTCCATTTTGTTCCTTGTGTTCGCCCCCTTTTTTTGGGATGCTTTGGTTTATTTATGATTGGCAGGGTTTCATCATCATCATCGGCTCTTTAGTCCCATGTTGCCTTCCCTGTTAAAAGAGGCCCTTTAGTGGCATTAGCTAACTTTAGCAGTAGCATGTGAATTCCTTTCATTCTTCCTTAGAAAGACATGACACCGATCAGACTAATTTGGGATTGTCATATCCTTTTGCAAATTTGGTTCCTATGCCATTTGCATAAGGGAAACTTGTCATGTCCTTTTTGCAAATTTGGTACCTATGTCATTTCCATATACAGAAAGCTCATTGATGTACATAAACCTGCCAAAACCTGCTGAATTTCCTGAGTGCTGAATTCACACTGAGGTGGTGAAAGGGATAAACTAAGAACATTTATACTAATCCTAATGTTATACCATCCACACAAAACAGGTAAAAACTGACTTGGCAAATGACATGGCATTGGGGTTAAGACTCTGATAAATGTGTTGGGGACATCTTCACCTCAAGAATAAATATAGTCTTCATCTTTTTTTGCATTTGGGATCGAGTTGGGGGTGAAATAAGGAGTTGAGTTTGACCCTTTGATTTCAAATGGTTTAAAGTACCCCCTCGTGTTCAAGAGAGCTTCTATTGCTATTCTTGTCAACATACATTTTTCATGTAATGTTTTGTCTCACTAAATGATCCAACAAATAAATGTTAACAATATTTTATCTCAAACTTAATCACAACTATTAGGTTAGAATTTTTTTTAGAATTAATAGTTTAGTCCATAATTAATTAAATATACATTATATGATAATTTGATCAAGTGGAATACATGTCTCAAGTATGGCATTATGGCATTATACAAGATTATGGAAGCAGATCAAACTAAATCAAAATATTCAATCGAAAACTTATAAGTAAATAAAAATGACAACAATGAACTGTTGATTTCTGGAATAGATTGAACTTACCACTTTGTAGGTGGGCTTGGGATAGTCTTGATGTGTGTAATATTTCTGGAATATTTGGAATTGTAATTTGGACTCAATTTCACAATATTTAATGATTATATGTGTATATGCCATTGTAGTGCAAAAGGTGAAAATGCTTGAATTCATTTGAAACACAAATGAAACAACTAGGACATTTTTGGCATTATGATGTCATCTACTACCTTACCCTAAGGTTAGTTTCATCATTAAATAATCCTCAAAATAGTGAGATGAAATTTTGTGAAAAATATGAAATTGACATGTTGAAAATCATCGTCATTATCATAGTTTACATTCTGAATAATTTCACTACTCATATCACAATAGGATAGCACATGATGGAAAAATATATAATTTCAAAATTTAAAAAAAACTCATTTTTTGAAAAAAAATTTATTCATTTTGTCAATGTGGAAATTGACCCGAGGCTATGGTATTCCCGTCAGTCAAAAAAATTAAAAACTTTATTAACAATGTATTATCATAGTACCATTCAAAGTTCTACAATAATTAAATTAATTTTCAAAAATTTCAAAATTTTTAATAAATTATTTATTTGAAGTTTGAAATTTTAAGGGAAAGAAAAATACGAAAATTGGTGAAAACTCAAGAGTTTTTTTTTTCAAGCCAATACCCCATTGCAAAGCAAATATCCAATAACTGATTATTTTTTTTTAAATCCTATAATTTGGTGGAAGAGAAAAATTAAGCTTAAATTCATACTCAATCAAATTCTTATTTGATCCCTTATTTGTCCCCTCATCCTCACTTTGCTATTATTCATAAAGTCTCAAAAAGATTTCATCAAACACAGAAGCTCAACATGACATCTATCTATGAAGGAAAGTAGTTTGTTTGTTTTGTTTTGTTTGTACTGATGAGATCCACCAGGATGCTTCAGATCGCATTGGAGGTCTCTTTGGAAAGCTCTCAACAAGGAGGGGTGCATGGGCTTGGTTCCATGACGTTTGGACTTGCGGTGCAAAAGTTCTCGAATATTGAATGATTTTTTCACTGCAAATCAACTTAAATCGTAGCTGAAAATTTCGGAGGAATTGGAATGTGCCTTTGGTGTTCTTGGAAAGATCTTGATGAGCAGGATTTAATGGAATTTAATTGGTAAGATTTGGATTCAGAATGTGGAAGATATTGATTTTTAAATGATTTCTGCCACTGGAAATTCAAATAAATTCCAAAAAACTAGGTTTTGGAAGGAAAAATCAGTTGTGGACGTGGTAACACTTGGGCCAACAGCACAGGTCACAGTAGTTAGAGGACAATAGAAACTGTATCGATATGTAGAGGACATATACCTGAGAAAAAAAAACCCTGAGAAAGGTCGTAAGGTACTTTAGTGAGTCCATTTTGATGGCTGTAATAAAGGCGTGGCATACATTCTTACAATCCAGCTTCAAAATAGAGGATTCAAACTTCCATTTAAACTTCATAAACTCTGAATAGAATTCCTCATGATAAATTGAGTGGGTAATTTTCAGGTTCTAAGTTCAATCTCCTCTCCAAGTAAACGGTGGTGTGGAAGTCTAAAAGGTTAAATTTTGATACATATAGGGTTCATTTCAAAGATCTTAATAAATTGGGAACTATTGTGCTATTCAACAATTCAGATGTTGAGATCTTAAATCTTATGAATGCAAATTATAACAATGCACTTAGTTAACAATGATCTAGTTAAATTCAAGGTATAAGAACACCAACTTATGCACCTCTACCAGAATGTACCACATTCAAAATAATATGCAAATTAAATTTTCCCAATCCCATAGCATAAACATAGATACTGGACATGTTATACTGAAGAGAACAATGTCTTATTTCTTCAAGTCTCCATCTCTACCTCTCTCCCTACCCGCCCTACCCATAGCACTATGAAGCAACATTGAATAGACATTTTTTTTTCCATGTTTTTTCTCCCCCAACTATGTCACGTCTTTTCTCATGCAATTTAGGCATTGTCTATGTTACATACATGGCAGGAGGGCTGCCTTCTTCCAGAGTAAACAAGAGAGAAACCAGATGATGGTGTACACAATGGATAATGAAATGATATGGTTGCAAAGATATACAGATTCAGAAGAGCACCTTCTTGAAAAATGATCCATTGTTGTTGAATACTTGAATGGGAAGCCACCGGAGCCATGTAAGTTTGATGCTCCTGTAAGTTTGTTCAGTTTCTAGTTTGAAGGAGAAGTTGAATCAGAGTAAGATTGACTTTTCTTGCTTTCACAAAAATCATGGCTCCATCTTGAGCAAAGTCTTGTAGTTGGAACTCAGCAAAAGTCTATTCAGTACTTGTATCATGAATGGTATACCTTAAGCAGCAAGTTTCTTCAAGAAGCCCCACCTCCCAAGAAATACAAGAATTGGGTTGAATGTCAAGAATTTGGTATGTTAGTACATGTGCCTTTGAGCACCAACTTGTAAATGAAGCACTTAGGGAGACCTAGTATCTTGAGAAAAAAAAATCCCCACTTGCTTGGGTGCACCTTGAATGCCATTGCTCTGCTCTGATAGGGTTCAATACTGGATATTGTTGGAAATTCGCATGTGACTCCAGTTTGTTGGAAATCAAAGCATTCCCCCTTCAAATTCCTTGAATGGCAGAGGCACAGTTTTCACTGCTCGATAGTGACCCACGTTGTTCAAATGCTCATTCTCCAATCTGCACATAAATAAATATCACATGTATGCCCAAGATTCTGGGTAAAATTTACCCAGAATGAGATTGCTTAGGTCTACCAGCATAATTCAGACAGCTCAAAGAAGTTGAGGACTCAAGGATAAGTTACAGAAGGATATGTAAGCTTTAGTATGTGTACATGTGTATGTATATGTAAGCTAAATAGTACTTCTATGATCTGGAGCTATGCATAATATTCACCTGTGGAAGTTCCAGAGACCACGCCGAATGACCTCGAGTGCTGCAAAAATGACTTCCCAGGCAGGTCGGCTGAATCCAGGAATCACATTCAGAGGTAGAAATAGCGATATCCAGACCAATGATCTCAACAAAACATTCGCCCACTGCACATTCGTACAAGAAACTGGAAGTTAGTGATCTTCAAGAATTCATATCTCACAAATCTACCTATGGTTCTTCGGACCAGTTTTGGAGATGGATTTGAGATGCTGAAACTGAAGAGGAAATGGATTAGGAAATGGGATTCAAGGATTGTGTACAGTAGTAGTAGTACCATGGAGATGTAATAGAGATATTTCCTTCTGAGGATGAGATTGTCACGGAGCCAGGGATTCTTGGAGTTTTGTTGAAGAAGCCCCCAGTCGACCACCACATCCCAGTAAAGCTGATAAAGCGTTGCACAACAGGAGGACAGCAGGGACAAAACCAGTAACGTACTGGTGTCGTATGAAAGATGTGCTAATGTGAGCACCACGGCCACCATAGCCGACATGTATTTGCCAGCGTTGTAGAGTGACAATTTGTCTCCCTCATCTTTCCATCTCCTCAAACACTGAAAAGACAGTAAAATAGTACTTGCGTGATCAATCAGATCTTAGTCTAGAAGCACACATATAATACATAAGAGCCGCGTTTTGATTCCTCACGTCGACGAGCAGTTATAAAATCTCATCAGATCTGAGCATGAAATAGGTATGTCCGGTCTGATCTGAGTATGTAACTGCAACTTGAGAGCTACTAGACACAGAGAGAGAGAGAGAGAGAGAGAGAGAGAGAGAGAGAGAGAGAGAGATGGTTGTTTAGAAAGAAAGGTGGCACCTGTAAGAAACGCCACCAGTAGGGAAGCAAAGAGAACACATAAGTCAGCCATTTGAACATCGTGTTGTCAGTGCAGACACTCCCATCACGACGCTGAAAATAGCCACCCGAGAAGTAGCAGAGCATAAACTCAACATTCCGGAATGAGACGACCTGGCTAGTTAGTTGATCACCAAGGAAGAAATCAGAAAGCACCACCTGCAATGCACAAGATCATATCACAAAAATCAGATGATTCTATTGTGCGCCTGACATGCCGATCATACAAAAATGCCAAAAAACTTAGATTCTCTTCCACAACATCTACAGCATGTGATGCAGATCGAAATCCATTAGTCTGAGCATGATCACTATGTGTTGCAGGTTGATATCTCTCTCTCTCTCTAAGCTTGATGTACCTTGTAGAACGGGGCGAAGATGATCCGGCGAAAGCATCGCAAAAAGAAGTAGCGCGACGACTTGTAGAATATGTTGACAGGAATGAGAAGCATCACCAAGAAAACCTGAATTCATAGACGTACGCAGGTTCATCAGCATAGTTCTTTCTATTTCCGCAGATTCTCCGAAAAAAAAATCGCATCTCTAGAGTGTTCTTGGCGTTGCCTACCAAGGCAAGAATTTTGTGTTTAGATTCATTATAGAGCATAATAGCTTAAGGGATTTTGGCCCCTAGGTAGTAGATCTATTTTTATATGGGGATTTTTGAAAGACGATATTTTGGCTTGTGTTGAAACTTGAGATTAGTTATAGATTTTGGTTTCTTTTGGAGGATTTTTTTGATGATTATATTTTTGCATGCTGAAATATTTGAATTTCCATAATTCTTCTTTTGCCTTAAGATACCTTTTTAGCGTAAACGGGCAAGGCCACAGCGTGACACACCCCTTGTTTAAGATTGCCAAGGGCGGAGTACTAAACACGATAATGATCATGATGCAGAGAGGTTGGTGGAAGACTCCGGATGGATATAGTGAAGATACTCCACTTACCAATGTAATGCTCAAAGGGGCCCACTCAGAGGCGTTGTAATTGGGAGCCTCCTTTGTGCTTGCGATGATGTGAACTATCATAGTTCCCAGCAGCATGCTGCTCAGTGCTGTGCAAATGAGCAAAACCTCTCGATAATGGAGCTCTGTGCCGGGAGAGAATTCGAAGATAAATCCGTAGTTGATGCGTGTTTTTTGCCATGCGTACACATTCCATCCATACATATACATGTGGAGTAGCACCAGTCCTAGCGTGCTGCACATATCCATCGATCATCATCACATTACCCTGAAATTAAAAAATTAGAATTAAACGTTGATGTTAACTAAAGTCTAAAAAATGAAATTTTAATTAATGATCTTTGTAAGTGTGGATTAGATTGCAAGTGACAAAAAAGATAATTTTATGTTAGTTATTAATTAATCTCATGTGTGTGGACATGTTGAAATAATTTTATACGTTAGTTATCAATTAACATCATTTGTGGACATGTTTGAAATACTGTTTAAGAGGTTGATGATAACTTGCAATGTTAGAAATTGGGGTATTATGATTTGTGACACTTTGTTGGTGTTAGAGTGATGTTAGTTGTAAGCCCTAAACACCAAGTGTGTGTGTGGGCATACCTTTACTTCACTAAGTATTCTTGAAAGTGTTTTCAGAGTTGTCATTGGGTTGTCATTGGATTCAGAGTTGTGTACCTGAAGACTCTGAACACAGTCTCCATGTATCCTTTGCCGCCGGTAGTTCTATAGTCATTCTGGGTGAGAAGAATCAAAAGGAAAACAACCAAGAGTGCAACTGTCCAGCCTGCAAAGATACCTGCAGCAACAACACATGACACACTGATCATCATCATCATCACTAGTCCGGCAGCTTGAATGAATTTCACTTGCAGTCGTCATTACAGTCAAATTTCAATCTTTCAAAACGATTGCACAAACCTCGTGAGCAAGCATGCATGACATCGTGCTAGCTAGCCAGACGTCGTGCAGTTTGCACTCTCACCTAAGAAGAGCGTGGTGGTGTGGCTTGCATGCTGCTGCATGGGCCTCAACAGGGTCATGGCTTTTCTTCGATCATGGTCTGAGAAATGCTTTGTGAAGATTTCTTCAACTTTTATCATGAGCCTCGTCACCTGCACCACCCATGTATAACCCAGTTGGAGGATGCAAAAATGGGCATCACTCTAGAGTGTGGACATCAAACCTCAATGACCTTGAAGGTAGCTCGAGATAATTCAAACCCTTACGTACGAGCAAACTACAGATTTGTATCCTAGAAGCTCTGATCAAACTGTTCATCTTTTTCATGAACAACCTGCACATGACTTACCTTGTCTGAAGAAGCAAAGTAGGAGCATTCCACTTCCTTAATGTACATGGACGCCAGGTTCCTTTTCGTCACTTTGTCGTATTTCTTCAGAATCTTATCGAATGCCACCATGTTCAGAGAACTGCAATCAAAAAACCCCACCCCGCGCGCGGACGACCTTTCATCAATGACCCAGACCAACATGGACGAGGTAATTCGAGCTTCCTGTGCGGTCTGGAAAGACAATCTCTAGACGTGGGACCTTTGAGGTTGGAAATGCGACCTGTAGCTTTTGAGCAGGCCAAGGCCGCGGTAGAATTCGATGAAGGCGGTGCACAGCATTTTCTCCCAACTGTTGATCTTCTTCTTCCTCTTGCTTAAGTCGATTTTGTGCTGGCTTATGCTCCAGCTCGGCCGATCCGCACTGCAGCATATCTGATCTTCAGGTACACTTTTCCCCACCCTTTGTAGCCGGGAATGATAGTCCCCCATGGCTGCCACAGTGTGGAAGGGATGGCTTTCAGGGCTGTGCAATATCATTGCCATATCGACTCCGGGATTGTTGTTGTTCTCCGGCGCTTTGGCATGTTCCACGTTGTCGATAAAGTTTTCAATAATAATATTTTCCAGCTGATGCTCTCCATTATCAGATGCACTGTCATATGAACGTCCTCCAGCTTCGACAGTGGTCCCGGAATCCTCCTGGGCGGCACTAGGTTTATATGCTCCTCCAGGCTTCGACACAACAATCTCGTTGAGAGGACTTGCAGTACATTTGGAGATCATTCCTGCACATATCCTTGATGTCAATTCTTGATAATGTTAATTCAAGTTTCTTAGTACAACTTCTTTTCTTCTTCTTCGAAGAGCTTGCGACGTTCGCGTGCATGCAATAGTCGAACTTACCACTGAATGATTCATCGTCACAATAGCTGCTGCTGTCGATGTCCGTACTTTTTGACGAGCTCTGCAATGACGACAGGCTGCTCTGTCGAGCCACCAGGCCTTCTTGAACCTCAAACAAGGCTAACAGCTGCCTTTCCAGGCGGCGAGCCTGGGCAATGTATTCCGTTTCCTTGAGCTTGTAAAAGCGGTTGATCTTGTTCAATTGCGCATCCAAATGATTGAAAAACATTCTGTGTAGCTCCGCCTTCCCCAGCGGCTCCATCAGCTCGGTTTCGAGCACTTCTGAGCCATGCTCGTCCTGCCAATCTTTCTTGTGAAACTGCGTGACCGGCCATGTAGAAGAAAATCAAAAAAGTTTATTTAGTACAATAGTGGAGTTTTGCAGAGACTGCTTTCCTTCTGTTATATATGTAAATGTTATCTTGTTGCTTCTTTGTTCAATTAGCTTTTAAAAACTCCTCTACAATCATAGACTTTGGCTTGATTCATCAGATCTGAAATTCTTGGGGACCAGGGGGAAAAGAAAAATTAATGTGAATGGGATGATGATATCCACTGTTTTTGGTGGTGAAGTGCATCATAGCTCAGACCTGGTATCTGGTTGAATCTTCTCTTGTGCAACATGAAGCTCTGGAATGCTCTTGGACTTGCTTTCTTCTGTAGTTGTACATCCTTTATTTTAGTTACTAAATCCAATTCACATCCAGTTCACATCCAATACGAGTGTTGTTTAGTTCTGTTTGAGCTGTTGAACTTATAAGTCAATGTGAATGAAATATTTAAGCTTTGATATCTGGACCTGTCTAAACCTATTAAAGTTCTCCGTAAAGTCACCCTCTATTTCATCCCCTATATACTATCAACAACTTAAGGAAATTTTATTAAATCTCAGTATGAAATGCTGAAACTCAGCATTTAATGCACACGTTTTGGGAGTAATTATAGTAGTTGTACGGGTAGGAGCAGTGAAAATAACTGTAGCAGCAGTGGAGGCGCTCAGGGAAAAGGAAAGAGGGGATGAAATTCAGGTTACCACCAAAATTAGTGGAAAAACTAGTTTGGGTCCTCGTCATTTCATTTTGTAAAATTTCATTCCTAGTTACACGTTTCTCGCCCCCTAATCACCTGACATTACGGATAACTTCATTATGTAATAATTGAAGTGAATCTGAACTAAGACCACGAGACACGTGTTCCTGGTCCATTGTCCTTCAAAAGTTATCTTTTTCCAAAAAAGATGTACACACTGTGTATGTAATTATAACCTCCTGGCAGAAACGAATCGCAGCGATTTGTGGAATCATTTCCAATTGTACATGACCTTTACCCTCTAGGAAGGCAAATCCTGGAGACAATCACAGGACAGTCCTAAAGTTCAGGGGCATTCCCCAAATAAGGGACGAAGGACGAGGTGAGCCGACACAGTCGAGTCCAGCCCTGTTCTTTGTGAATGTCCCTACCGGTGGATCAAGATTCTAGTACGTAGAATCACAAGTGTAGAGTAGGGTCCTCTAGAGTGGGGGGGTGGGCAATTCCCAAAATCAGAGACCTAGGACAAGGCAGTAGTTCAGCCCTGCATGTTGGGAATGTCGCCACTTGTGGTACCTTACCCAGCATAAAGCTTGAGTCCGGCCCCACAATTTCAGACTTTCGTTACACGCTTGAGTCCCGCCCCACTATTTGAGACTGCCCTTACACACGTGAGCCTCAGCCCATGGTAAAGTACGTCCAACCGTTTTCGTAAGTTCCTAAACTCATATGGAGATCACTAGGCCCTGGGAGCAAGAGGGGCCTTAAGCCCACAACTGAACTCTTACACTAAGTACTTACCACAGGTGTGTTTAAGTTGCCGTCCAAATACACTAGGAAAATTTCTCACCTTAGCACAGCAACCAAACTCCTAAGAGCTACACTGCGTCCATCGACATCTCCTGCAACTGTCAGAGGATTTGATCATGTGCGGCTGCATTCGGGAATAATTTGAGCTGCAAAGTTTTGTCAAGTCTCATCACCCATTTTAATTTTTAACGCTTTGTTTGTGTACAAACAATACTTGAATCATGCCAATTAATTATAAGAAAAGAAGAAGAGTACTCAGTTGATGATCCTTGAAGGCCTTACCACGAGTACTGCTGCACCAGTTAGTTGCTTTTCGTTGTAAGATGAACTAGTATGGCTGAAATGGCCATTGATGTTGTTCTCCAAAGATGTGTACTCCTGCATCGATCTCTGCAGAGCTGTATCGGGAGTGCCAGCTGTTGCAGGGTCGATCATGGACCCGACGTTCAGCTGGAGGTGTCCTTGTTTGATTCGTTTCACGTCCTTTTTCAGCTCTTTGTAGTTACAATAGACGTCCTTCCATTCGGGTACAAGTTGGCCCTCCAGCTGCTTACAGAATTTCACCATGATGGTTTTTTTCCCACCCGCAACTTCTGTCTTGATCAGGCCGCAAGTAATCTCCTCGACTCGGAACACTAGCTGCAAGCTGATGTAATTACTGGCTCAACATGTCTGCAGGGATCAACTCGCACATCAGTCGATCACGCATCAGCATGCGATCATATCTACATAAAAGAAAATTTCTTTTATCTAGTCCTGAGTGCAGACAATGAAATTGGATTCAACCCGTCCTCCTCGCCGGCCTCGTCTTGTGTCGGATCATGCAGGACTTAGTTGCGAAACCAAAATATCATGCATGCAAGATATTGAATGCAGTGCAAGGCCTTGGTAACTTCCTCACATCTCAAACTCGTACCGTGAGTACACTCTGCTCATGAGACAATATATATGCAGAAGCAACTCAAAACAATAAAATCAATAAAACCCCAACTCAGATTCTGCTGATGAGATCAATGTGATCTTCTAGTCCCTCTGTCTCAATGTGTGTCTGTGTGTGTATAGTAGGTGCCTGATCCGTTTGTGCGCTTTGTAAGAAGGACAGGTCTGACACAAACCTTAAAACAACAGCTTCTTCGGGATTCCTGCGCCCTATGATCCCGTCAAAGCCATTACGATGTAGGAGCACGTAGAATTCCCATACAATGCAATACGCACCTTGACGCCTCCTGTGAGCCGCGATATGCTCCTAGCTACTTCTGCTGGCAGCTGCTTCCGCATGAGCTGATGATGTAGATGGCCAAATTTACGCAATAATCCTAATAATACACCAGATGTAAATCTTCCAACTGCAGCATTTTACAACCAAATTACTGGTAGACTTGTTCTACGACCACATATAACCTCTCTAGTCTCGTGCTCAAAACCGAAAAGCTAACTGGCGGTCATGAGCAGCGCATCTTGGATTACGTGATTCACTACCGATGACATCAACTAGAATCTCCAGCTCCAGGGAAAAAAGGGACTTCACACCATTGTCCTGCATCTGCCGAGGACGTTGATACGGACCCACCGCCTCCAACCTCAGCCATTTGCCTTCCATCACGCATCTTTCTCCGTTGCTGGACACAGCGAAAGTACGGTATTCCCTGAACCGCGCGGGGGCGAGCACGCGGCGCGCGGAGAAGGCCGCTGTTCACACGGCTGATTGGACCAGCGCAGAAAGCTTGCCGTTCCGCGCAGGTGATGTGGCCACTGGAGAAGATTACTGTTCACACAGGTCCTGATCCCGGATTCCATTTCGGTAAAGAGGACCGTATCCTTTTGGACCCAGTGCCTTAAAATATTTGCCAGGGACAAACTCATGTTCGGCACACATGATTTGTCCACAACAGGTCATAGAAGCGCATGATTTGTACACACAAAAAAAGCCTTGTCAAAAGTACTTAATTAAAGTCCATAGATTTTCAGGTCTGAATCTTTGAATGAATCCACAGCAAGGGATGCATGTTTGCCGCATGCAAATTCCATGGAATATGGGTGACTTTTTGGAATCCTTCCTATGGTTGTCCATGGACCATTCCAAAGACAATTTCAGAAATAATTGTCACATTTTCAAGCTTAATTATTTTGTTTCTTTCTTGATCACTATTTCACTTGGGCTCTACATCGCTATGCATTATCAGGGATGATTTTTCTTCTTATTATGTTCTCATATGATTATGAATAATTTATCATTATTTATGTCAATTTTAATTTTAATTTTAATTATATAAATATCATGGATATGAAAAGGCATATGTTAATTAGCCTTTTTGTATCCATGTTGGTAAGTAGGGAAAGAGGTGAAATAATTATAAGGATAAAAAAAAGTTCTGAGGAAAGGAATGAGATAGTTATAAGGATAAAAGGTAATGATTAAGAATGAAGTGAGGTGGTTAGGTTTGTTAGATTAACGAGGTGGTTATATTTGAAAATGTTTCTGAAATTGTCCAAGGATGATCGTACGAAAGATTATGCAAAATCTTTAAAGAGCTTACAAAAGATTATAAAAAATCATCTATATATCATTTTTTAAAAACTCTCGTTATTGGAATTTTCCTATTAATTTTATTAACAACTATTCCCCACCTTTCCTAATAACTACCTCCATTTTATAACTATTTCATCATTTTTCCCTATCCACCAACATGGATATGAAAAATAAAAATTAACACGTGTCTTTTCATATCCATGAAATGTAGATTAATTTAAATTAAGTTTGACATTGACATAAATAATGATGAATTATTGAAAATCATACGAAAACGTAAGAAAAAAATAAAATAGTTGATTGTCATTAGTAGTGTGTAATAACACATAGTTCAAGTTCATAAGTTAAATATTTTCCTAAACATAGAATTTTTTTAATCTTGTCTATATACATAAACAAAGATTATAATATTATTGCACAAAAATAAACACAATTATACAAGGTATGTAGAATAAAGTTGTATTATAAAAATATTATTATTAATATTATAAGCCTATGTGACTAATGAATATGTTAGAATGGAAGCTTCTAAATTGTTTTGAAAAATTTTAGTTTAACAAACTAGTGTTTCAATGTTATAATAATTAGTGTTAGGAACATATGGATAAAATTAAAGTCAAAGGAGGCACCCAAGTGAGTGGACATTTTTTAAAACTACATTTTTGTATGTTTGAAAGATCACAGGGGAAGCATAATAGTTTAAATTATCATTATTTTTTTGGAATATTTTACATTAATTACAAAGTTTACGTGCTCAAAGCTTAACACAAATCAAAAAAAAAAATTGCATGTTTAAAACATTCAAACCTTGAAAATGGATAATCTTTATTTTTTTCAAACGTCTTACCAAATGTGCACCATTATATTTGAAAATTGAAAAGGATTTTATCATTGATGATTAGAAGGGAAAAAGGACTTGAACTCATGAAATTATTTTTATAACTCATTTGAGCACATTTGGTTCAAAAATGCTTTTGACCCTAAAAATTATGGACTTTGAAAATGTGGCTTTGACAAAAGTTGTTTATATATGTGTGATATAAGGCATGGATGCATAATATATATGATATAAAATTAATTTTTAATCAGAATATATTTATTATACCTAAAATGAAATGTTAAATGGGGTATCCAAAATATTCAATTATAAATTATAAACCAACATAAAAATGACATGTGTCATGTGCAGTCTTTAGAAAAAGACTTCTACCTTGACACCCCTAGTTCCTTTGACCATGATTTCAGCCACATTACTTTTGTCAATAACTACATACCTTGAATTTTTAATTTAATTTTTAATTTTAAAAATTAATATTCAAATTATTTTACATTAAAAAATAATTTATTAAATTTCAAATATTTGAATGACTGGCATAATAAACAATATGATAGTTTTAAAATATTTAATCACCAAGGTAAAAATCATTATTTACACTATATAATTTCAAAAAGTGCATTTTATATATATATAAATCAAGTTTTCTCCATTTTATCTTGCTCAAATGACCTTTCAAAATCTCCTAATCCTTTTTCTAAATCTACTTCAATCTTCATAAATTCCACCAAATTAAAAAGGTTCTTGCAACCAACCCTAGCATCATTAGGCCAATTCTTATTCACAAGGATTAAATTTTAAAGGTTATCCAATTGCAAGTGATATCTTTTTTAATTAATGAGTATGAAAATAAAGGAAAATATTTTATCAATTTCAATTTGAAATTCAACAATACCCAATATTTGTTAAGCTAAAAAACCAACATTGAATGGGAACATACATTTGTCTTTCCTCCATTCCAAAGGGCATTTGTTGTTCTTTACATTCATTTGATATGTTCATAATATCAACAATTATTGCTACTTAATTGATTAATTCATTTGCAAGTTCATTAATGTTTGCTATCATCTCAAAAATAATTCAAATTGTAATCTTTGTCATTTTGTCAACAAAAAAGCTTTCAACCTTTGATAATGGATCCAAATGATGATACAACTTCAAAAAAATAAGGAATATGGTGTTTTCCTATCATTTTTATCAACCATGGCCATCCCCTGTCATTAGAAATAAAACTATTCTTTGTAAACAATTTTTGTAATTAAAAATTATCATTTGCATATATGTTTTAGTTGCAATTGGCATTTTTCAATTGCAAAAATTGGTTGCAAATGAAAAATTTTCTTTTTAATGTGTTCATGAACACTAAAAGAATAAATTAATTTTAAACTAACATCTAACATTAACGACAATATATTTGAACCCTTCTCTCATCATATTGTGTCAAAAAGGAAAGAAAGGAATCAATGACCTCACATACTTCCGTCTTCATGTTCATAGCAAGACTTCCTAACTCAACATGAATATTTGAATCATCTTCCATCAAAGAATCTACAATAGGAGAAAGTTTATTAATTTCATCCCCATGTTTCAAGATCATGGTTATTGTTACATATGAGGTAGACACTCAACAAACCCATCAACATGTGACTTCCTTTCAACACATAAAATCACAATTCAAAAGACAAATAATTTACAATAAATTAAGATATATGTTATGTGAGAAGAAAGGGGTGCACAACTAGTGACCCTAGCACTAGTCTACCTATTATAACAAAAGATATGAATCACTTCACAAAATTCCAAAGCTTTTTGGAACATGATTAGATTTCTTGCAAACCTACACAAATCAATTTTATTATCAAAAACTAGAATCAAATTGCAAAAATATATAAAACATTATAAGAATAATGAAAAACCATAATAACAAAAAGAGTTACCCTGAATATTACCTTGTTTTGAATAATGTGTGTTCAATTTTTGTGGGTGTAGGCTTACATCAATGCATTTTTTCATCCACTTTCACCACCTTTTCCCTAACTTATAAGCTTTTTGGATGTGTTATACATTTTTGCAAATGTGCATGAGTAGACTTGATGGAAACATATTTCAAACCTTTACAAACTCTTTTTCCAATAGTTGCATTTTAACAAGCGATAGTTAAATGAAACACTACTAACTTGAAAACAATTAGCATTATACTCATATGAAAGCTTCATTGTTGACATAAGGAATGATATTTTTATCAATTTCTCGCCAATGTTTGCCATGAAATTTCATATACCTCAAACAAGTCAAATTGTGTGTCGTAACCCTAACCTTGGGCTTGCAACCAAAACAAAGGGCTAACAAGGGTGCGGACCAAGACTAAGCCCGGGAGTCGCATTCTCATGCCCCCGAAAGTGCAAAAGAGTGTGAGGGAAAGAACCTTCACACTCCCAAGTGAACTCCCATGTTAGGAATTGGAGTCCCGGTGGACTCTCGAATGTTCATAGAGTGATTGCAAGGGTCAAAACCTAATGGCTCGAGGAGTTTTTCATACCATTGGAAAGCTATTGAAACATAAATGTCTAAAATGGGTTCGCATCACACATTTGGACATCTAAAACACAAGCTATGGCCAAAAGAAGGGCCGAGAGTCAAATTGGCAATTTGACTCCCAACCACTAAAAGTCAGGAATCGACCCAATTTCCTTATGTGCAGGTTGTGTGCGACATACCGTTGGAAAGCTCTCGAGGAGCGCTACAACTTTGTTTTAGACCGCATTTCAATCGAAGGTCTGCACACAAAATTATGGGGCCCCAAAATCACGAGAGTCCTAACTTTGGCGATTTCAGGACTCCCACTTGGGAATCCTAGGACAAAAAGCCATTTGGATGTGGGCCTCATGGAGAGACACAAAGTATACTATAAGGGAAAAGGTGGTAGCTTCCCCCAAGTCTGGGTCATGGTGAATTTTGTGAGTCCAAGTTGCCTGCGGCTCGTCCTAACACCAAAAGTGCTCCAACTATGCACTAACCACCTTGTGTTGGTTTTGTGCAGGTCCATGTGAATAATTGATGTTTGTCATTCTTCCTAGTCCCATCTCAAAACTCCAGCACGCCCTTCTACCCCCTCAAAGTGATGTGAGCCAGGGAGTGTGCCCCAACTCCTCGCTCTTCTAATGTTTTCAATTTGGACTCACATTTGAATCCATTAAGGAGCTTGGGGGTGCATCACATTGTGTCTACCAATCTATTTTGAAAAATATGATGTACCACAAATCAAAACTAATAGTGACCAAAACATAATCTGTAAAAATTAGTAGGACATATGTTTGTTTTGTCTTCTCAATTCCACATTATCAACAAAATATTTTTCTAAAAAGGAAAACAACATGAGGACACAATTACATTATTGAATGTTTTAACCAAATGTTCTTGACAAATTAAATAGGTAGTTCATTCTTCATAACAAAAAACCCAAATTCTATGATATTTATTTTTGTTGCACATTATCCTTTTAGAAGGATATATGGCCACAAAAAAGTTTAAAATTACAATTGGACTTATTATTAATCTTTTCTTTGAAGGTTGTCTTTTCCTTGGGGTTTTCATGATACTCTTCATTTCTTTCTCAATTGTTTTTGCAATTAGTCCACGGTTTGCATTGACATGCTTTTTCAATCTAGTTATACCATTACTTTTGAAGTATGATACCAAATTTTTCTTACACCTTGTTCTTTAATTGAAAATTGCATAACTTATTACAATCTTATAACAAACAATAGAATACATAATTTGTGAAATATTCACATTTATTTTTGAGTCATCATTGACACAATAAAAAACTTAAGTTAAAAAAATTGTATTATGAGACGTCCAATCAATTATTTGTTCATGCAATTATTTCAAGATTAATTCCAATGAAACATCAATTTTTGAATACAAACTTGGCTTTGTTTCAAATGTTTAATTCCCACTCATCTCCTCCATTGAAATTTCATTTTCATTCATGAAAATTTCATAACCCTCAACCATACATGTATCTATTTTCATTAATAGGAATTGACTCCATTCTTTATAAGATTTATGAACAGACCAAGATTGAGAAGCAAAACAAATATATGTTTTTCTAAGAATTTCAGATTTTATTTATGTGTTATATATATATATACATATAAGTATTGTTATAGTTTAAAATATGTAAACAATGCAAGTCAACATGAAAGCAACTCCCTTTCATTTCAAAACATGCACACTTGCAACAGTCGATCTTACACAAAGAAAACAAACAAACAAAACATTAAGCATTAACTAAAGGACAAAACATACATACAAACATAACCAAAAATAATCATTCAAAAAAAACATACAACAAAAACAAAAAACAAAACAAAAAAAGTTGAAAACCATACTTTTTGAAGTGCAAAGGTTGTCGATTTGCAAACCATAATGACACCAAAATGCACTAATATTCACACCTCATAACTTGCACAACAAAAAAAAAAAGGAGAAATACCAACCACATAAAGGAGGGAAGAGTACAAAGTAACATCACAAGTAACACCATGAGCACAAAAGAGGGTTTAGGGTCTAGTACCTAAAGCACAAAAGAAGGCAATGATAATAAGACTATGACCACAAAAGAGGGCAATCATGATGTAACACCATGACCACAAAAGAGGGCAATGGTGGTACCTAAAGCACTAAAGAGGGCAATGATGGTACCTAAAATGAGAAACACCCAAGCAATGCCACAAAGTGTGAATACCACAAGTGTGAATGTACCTTAACTGGGTCCCTCAGTTTGGGTACATCCATCCAAAAAAGGATTTTTAAAAAAAATAAAACTCTTTATTTCTCTTTACCTAAAATTTATCCTTTCCAGCCAGGTGGCAGGTTTGAAGTCCGAACTTACCCTTGTCCCATTACACCTGGCATCCTACCTGGCACCTGTGGCATCCACCCAGCAGCCCTCAATTTTCACTCCGTCATCTCACTCACTCACTCACTCATTTGTTGCCATACAGACTTTTTTTTTTTTTTTTTGGTTTTGTGGTGTTTCCCTGTGTTGTTTGTTTTTTTTTTTTTTAGGGA
>Ga0116231_10003892_pt1 | contig 30613 bp, 23 predicted proteins | sample S1TSphgellanicum_2_FD_89695 | JGI IMG/M metagenome (GOLD analysis project Ga0116231, IMG submission 89695) | Host-associated microbial communities from peat moss isolated from Minnesota, USA - S1T2_Fd - Sphagnum magellanicum MG | ecosystem: Host-associated > Plants > Peat moss > Unclassified... | reverse complement strand
GTCTTCTTCTTCTCCTTCGCATTCATGAGCGTAATGACAAAGCCGACAATGCTCAAGAGAAGAAGCTGGTGAAGATGATCATACGTACCGGTCCTGATGGAGATGGCGCGGCGCTTGTCGGCAGCAGCTGCTGCATCCCACTTGCTGCTGCTGCAGCTTCTTGATCTGGTCGCGTTCGCTTCATCCCAAGCTTATGCAGCTCCTGCTACTGCTGCAGCGACTCTTCTTCTTCCTCTTCTGCTGCTCCTGCTGCTCCTGCTGTTGCATGTTGTGACTAGTCTAATATCGATTACTGCCGCAGAGTGCAAGCTTGATTATGATCTCGTATCTCATTTCTTTTCTCATTCAAAACTGTTGTGGAGCATCATGGTTATGCATCGATCTCTGTATATGATCCGCGATCTTCCTTACTGATCTAGCAGCAGCATGATGAATCTAGATCATGATCAGCTTGATCCTTCAGAGACTAGAGCTGCTGCAGTTGATGATCTGTACTAGTAGTAGTTGTTGTGATCATGTCTTCACTTTCTCTTTGTCGGCCCATTGGAAAAGACCCATCACTAGTTCTCATGAGCTCATCATCATCAGCAAGCAAGCAAGCAGCATATCCTGCAAGCTTGCTGCAACTGGTACTCCCTGCATGCAACAGCAACCCGCGCGCTTTGATCTCTCTCTCTCTCTCGATCCTAGCTTTGCAACCAGATCACCGGCATGTATCTCGCTTCCGGTACTTGAGCAGCAGCATCATCTTCCCGACATCTGTCGCAATGTGCAGTAGCAATTCTGTACAAGGTGTTCGTGTCAGATAGTACTGTGTCTGCCAGACTTAGACCTTCGTCCACCTGCTGCAGCTAACTTATATCAACAGCTTCCTGCTGCAGAAGACTGCAACTAGCTCCTTATCCGCCATTGCAGTCGATGGCCATCACGAGTTTCTAGCTGTGCAGCAGATTCCAAGCAATATTGGGTTGGTTCCGACAGACAGACGTTGAACTCTCCATCATCTCCAGCTGTTGCAAAGCACCACCGGCACCCATGCAGCACGGATGATCATTAGCAGGCGAAAAACCAAAGCTTTATTATAAGAATCTTCACCGCCGCCGCTGCCGCTTCTCTTGATGATCATGTGCACAAGCTTGATTACCATCAGTATTCTAAGATCATGAGATGCCAACATGAAATTACACCGCTGCAATTAAAGCATCTCCGAACACATCGCAACACTAATTACTGCAACCAAGAAACCGTATTCTCACCAAACAGCAGCATCACATGACGCTCCTCACATATGCATGAAGCTCCTCAGCTACTAGCTAGCTAGATCTAGATATAGAGCTAGCGATTGCTGCTACTGCAAATTACTGCACATCACAAAAACCACCACCCAAATTTCGATCTTCATCACTACTGCATCCTTTACACTGCGACGACAACGACGAGAGTACGTCTGGAACTCACTCTAGACAAGCTGCACAGACAACAACAGCAGACGCATATTGTTGTTCACAGTCGACAACACGTAACAGACAAGATCTAAACAGAAAGAACACTAAAAAAAGAAACGAAGAAACGGAATAAAAGAAGAAGAAGAAGAAGAAGATCGAAGAAGACTTGTTCTTGTCACCGTCCTCCCCACTACAACAACAACAACAGCAACTGACATCGTGTCTTTTGACATTCTGGTGGAGCACAGAAGCAGGCAGACAGGCACACAGAAAGAAGGGAAAAAAAAAACCTAATGAAAATCTCACGCAACAGCGCAAATCTCTCTCTCTCTCTCTCTCTCTCTCTGCGCGGAAGAACAAGGAAGACGACGGAAAACACGGTCCCCAGAAAACACGTCTCTTTTCCTTTTTACCTTTGAAGCTCCTCCGTATACGATCCTTGTACACATACACCCGCGTATTTGTACACCTCGAGAATACATATACACACATATATATACACACAATATACAAAAAACCTGGGACATATATATACTTACTTATACGTACAATATAAATACATACGGATATACGTCATTTTGGAATTTTTATTTTCTTTTACTTATTTGCTAGCCTGCTTGTTTAAAAGTTTATATATTTTTATTTATTTATTTATTTATTACCAAATTATTTATTTTCTTAAAAAATAAAATTTACAGGTGCTTGGGCTGTGTATTCTCCTGACTGCTATATTTGATATATCATTCCACACTCCAGTGAAAATTAAGAAACATAAAATAAAATAAAAAATAAAAAATAGTTTATTTTTATATAATAAATTTTTTAAAAATGATTTATTTATTTATTTATCTATGTGAATATTATTATTATAATTAAAAAGCCGACGGTGAGTGAGTAAAAGGGGACGCTTAGGCGACCGGTTGGCGCCGGTCGCTGACGCTTCGTCTTCCGGGGACAGTGGAAGTCCAACCGTCGCTCTTGCGCAACCGTCATCTTCAAATCGTCTGCCACGTGGGCGTAATCGGACGGTTGATTTGGGGTCCGTAACTTTTCGTGGTTACACCGGTCCACTTTCTTTCCTTCGTTTCTTTCTTGTATTTTTTACCCTCCTTTTTTTACCCTCCTTTTCTTTAGCTTTGAAAAACTCTTCTCTTTCTCTTTCTCTCTCTCTCTCTCTCTCCCCTTCGGACAATTTTACCAGGAGTAAATAAATGTAATGTTTTTTTGGTAAAAGTACAACAGTAACAAGTACTAGGGGCCAGTAATTTGAGCTTTTACCACTCTCAACCTTTTTGGTACTAAATAAATAAATAAATAAATAAATAATATGTTATTAATTAATACCTTTCATTAGTTTATATTATATTATATTATATTATATTATATATACCTTTCATCTTTCTTTATCTCCCCCTCTCTCTCTTTCTCTCTTTTCCCAATGAATTTGAATTGTGTAAAAGTGGTGACAAAGTTATTAAATAAACAATTTTTTTTTGGGGACAATAATATAACTTGGAATTTTATTTTTTATTTTTTTCAGGAGTGTGAATTTGGCTAACTTTGGTTTTCTTTTGGAAAAATATCACTAAGTTTTTGAGACCGCAAAATTTTTGAGGAAAAAAAAGAAAAAGAAAAAAACCATTGGTGCAAAATTGTGGCTCTCCGTATAGTCGAGGATTTTTCAAGAAGGTTTGTTGACATGGCATTCATTTATTGGCTTTAAGAAGGGCAGGTAGATAGATCCCCATAGACTAGAGCTCTTTGTTATTGCCCTTGTGACCTACCTAGTAGGTAAGTTCAATAGGCAAAATTTTAGCTAAAGAGGTAGGTAGGTAAGTAGGTAGGTAGGTAGCAACTTCGACTATGTATGACGATATGTACCACCTAGTTCCGCTTGATGATTACAAGGCCATGTAGCATGCCCATCAACCTACTTACTAGTCTCCACCCGCCCACCCGCGCCTCCTTAACTAGGGTAGATAGATGGTTTGCAACACCATTGTAACGAGGCTCAAAGATATGAACATGGACTCGACCGTAGGTGGTAGTTATATGACTACTACTACTACTACATTATTCTTGAGTGAGTTTTCCGTCATGTAAATTACAATTTGTAATTTTCCCAATGTTGGAATTACAATTTGTAATTTTCCCGATGTTGGGATTATGAATTGCGTACAACGTCATGTCAGCAACTTGTCTTCCAGTTTTTCAAATATTTGTCGGGGCACGGAATTTGGGGGGTTGGTTAGGGGGGGGTGGGGGAAGGGAGGGGGCCATTGGGTTCCATAAAATGGGAATTTTATAGGGAACCCAAATGTACTAACCATATGTGATTCTTCAATATAATTAATAATATATTAATATAATAATAATAATAATAATAGGTCTATTTTTTATATGAGGATTTTTGAAAGATGATATTTTGTCTTGTGTTGAAACTTGAGATTTAGTTATTATAAAGTTATGATATCTTGAAAGAGTTTGGGTTTCTTTTTTAGAGGATTTTTTTTTGGGAAGATTAATATATTTTTGCATGGTGAAATATTTTGAATTTTCATAATTCTTCTTTTTTTGCCTTAGTAAGATACTTTTGAATGTTAGCGTCTATGTTTGTACAAGCTTTAAGGAAGCCATCAACCTATAGTCGAGGTGATGATCATCTACCAAGACTAGTAGGTTGATGACAACATGCTACATCTTGTGCAAAGATAGATGTAGCAAGCCATCAACCTAGTCGAGGTGATGATCATCTACCAAGACTAGTAGGTTGATGACAACATTCTACATCTTGTGCAAAGATAGATGTAGCATGCCATCTACCTAGTTGAGGTGATGATCATCTACCGAGACTAGTAGGTTGGTGACATGCTACATCTTGTGCAAAGATAGATGTAGCATGCCATCTACCTAGTTGAGGTGATGATCATCTACCAAGACTAGTAGGTTGATGATATGCTACATCTTGTGCAAAAATAGATGTAGCATGCCATCTACCTAGTTGAGGTGGTGATGATCTATCGAGACCAAGTTGATGGCAATGCTACATATTAATATGTAGTCAAGCAAAAGGTGGTGTGAATATCATATCATTCATACATAGTTGAAGTTGCTACCTACCCCCCTTTTTGGCTATCTAGAGCTAGTAGTATTCATGTTCCCTACTTTGAATGAGAGGTTTAATGTAGAATTGTTGTTAGGATTTGAACATAAACCTTAAATTTGTTTAAAGAAATCAAAACAAACACCCCTTCACTACTAGGCAAACAAAAAGCAAAAAGAAAAGAAAACAAACACCCAAGCACAAGTGTGGGGGCTTTGGTAAATACACCCCGAAAAAAACAAGTTTCTTGCAAGAAGGGGGGCAAAAATAAACTAGACTCACAACCAAGTATTTTTGCTATTATAGGACATCTTACCCTAACATTATTATTATCAAGTGATTTTGGAACATTGAAATTCTTGCTTCAAAATTGTCCCAAAACTTGAACTATTTCCCAATATGAAGGCACAAATTAAAGTACCCTCCAAAAGCCAAGCATTTTCTTATGAAACAATATTACTATTATTATTATGCAAGAGTTGAAACAAGTGAAAACAAGTGCTCATGATGTAATGACTTTTGTATCCTTTAGGGTAGGTTCAATTGAAATCATGGGAAATGATGAAAACCATCTAACATATGGTTAGATAATTTGAATGCAAGATGAATTTGGAACTACCTAAACCTTGTTTTCTAAAGTACTTTTGAAAACAAGGTTTGGTAGTTTCAAATTTAATTTTCTTAGAATTTCAAGAGTAGAGGAATAAATATGCAAAATACATCTTGTGTTGTGCATTTTTAATAGCAACCCAATGGTTTTCAATTTTCAACAATTTTGACAAATATTAATTTTTATTTTATTTTATTTTTTCAGCTAGACCTTTTGCAAATTATTTTGTGTTGAACATCAAATGTAGGTATGATAATTCTCATCTACTTCACATATTGAATAATGTGATCACATCTTAACATGGAACCTCATAATATTTTTATTTTGTAAACATGCATTCACAATTTTTAAAATTTTTTTTTGTTAGATTTGTTTGAAGGGGGTTTTCTTTTTAAGGGTAAAAATAACAATTTGACCTCTTGAAATGAAATACAATTCCCAAAGAAATATTCTACAACTTGAAAGCAAATTAAAACATGGAAGTCATGAAAATATGTAAAAACAAAGGTATGGCGTGAAAATGTACAACCATAAATAATTAAGAAAACTAGGGTAAAGACAATTCACAAAATATTTGATATAGGAACATAATCACAAGTAAACATGAAAATTAACTATTTTAGGATAAAATGAAAAACAAGGAAAAAACTATTTGATTCTTCCTACTAACTTTAATAAGATTTTTAAAAAAAAGTAATGCATTATATTACATGAATCAATTATGTAAAAGTCCATAAGGCCCAATGACTAAATTACCTTCCTAGCTACTATCCCACTCATCCATAATGTGTGGAAGAAATGTATGGAATATGGATGAAATAACAAACGACTCTCATGTCTAAATTACATCCATATTTTGTGATTTAAACCATAGTAGGTTGCATGGTGTGTGCCATTGAAGATATATTGTAATGCATTTTTACAAAATATAAAAGTTTTTGTGGAATCCAAGTTCCCTAGAAAAAAAAAGACTGATTTCAGATTTTCTATTGAATTTCCAATGACAAAATTCCATAACTCATTTAAAGTTTTGTAATTTAAAGATCTCATTATTTGAATGTTCTTTGGTCAAATTCAATGTTTTTTTGGAGGAAATCACCAAATTTCTTAAAAATTAAGAAAATCTTGAAACATTGCCAGATTTCTAAACATGGTTCAAGTAAGTACCCGAAAAATATATAAATATGTTCAAATGTTTTCTTATCATATTTTATTAATAGCCCAATTTTGCTAAATCAGCTTAATATGGATGATCTCAAGCTTGGCTACATCACAAATTGGAAAAAAATAAGAACTGAACCTGACTCCTTAAAAACCACCTATAGAAATCCATCCATCCATCCATCATCCATCCGTTTCAATGAATGTATCATCCAAGGTGGATGAAGTACATATACCATTGCAAATTTTTTACCTACTTATTTTGTTAATCACTTGAGTTAAAGCAAAACTCTACTTCATTAAAGAGGCTGTTTAATCATAATAATATTTGAAAATTCAATTTGGAATATAGCTACTTGGGATGGGAAGCCATATTTATGTAGATTGGATGACATTTTGGGACATCAATGATCATACTTCAATAGTCATTAGGATGAAAATTTGAAATTATTGAATTCATCCATCCATTCATTACCCTATTGTGTCTCTCTAGACCTCCTAATATATGTTTCAGATCTTTTTTTTCTTTTTTTTAAATTTTAATTTCCTTGAAATCTGACAACTTTGGTACATTTTTTTCACAAAATGCACTGGATTTTATTTATTTGTGGTTGGAAATTTGCCCAAAAAAGGGAGAGCCATATACACTTTGATTGTGGCACCTACAAGAATGTACAAAACATGCCATTCAATCGGATGATTTTTTTTCATAAGTAGGAAATGTAAGTGGTTACTACGTAGGTAGGTAATTACGTGTAGATTAAGCACTTGTTGCCTACTAACTAAGTAGGTAGACGCATGTAGATGGTTAGTACATAGCTAACCATCATGGTTAGTACATAGCTAACCACCATGGTTAAGCCTTGGGACACGAATAAAAACCCTAAAGTGTTTGTTGTCCACACACCATCAATCAATCGTTGAGGGTGCGTCCATGATAGGTGTGACCGATTTACTTTAGCCAGGACAAAATGGGTATAGATTAGGGTTAGGGTTAGGGTTTAGGGTTTGTTTTCTCTCCTCTTGTTAGATAAACTTAGTGGGTTGGTAAGTAATACCAAGATTTGATGGCGAATGCATGTTATATACACAATCTATCAAAAAGGTGTTTGATTGATGTGAAGAAGACACGGACCCCATGTTTCAGCAACCAAAGTAAGTTATTACAAGTACAAATTATGTTGCAGGCAAAAATTTGTCACTAGATCATGATGTTGTTAGATGGTGTCTGTGATCGAATCCTTGTACATATTTCGCGATTTGCTATAGTAAAAGGCATTCATCCATTTGATTTGATCATCCAAAAATCTGGTTCCAGTTCCATTCATTACTAACCGGAAGTGGCAATTCTTTACCCATCAAAGTGGTTACAAGCCCAACACCAATCCGGAAGTGGCGATTCCTTATACCCACCAAAGTGGGTACACACCCAAAACCAATCCCATCCACTTTGGAGACACGAGTAAGTAAGTAAGTAAGTTTGGCCTAATCCATCACCAATCTCATTGATACCCAAACCCTAAAACCTACTTAAACCCTAAAAAAGAAAGGAAGGCATCCTCTTCCACTTTGGAGATGCAAGTAAGTAAGTAAGTTCGGCCTAACCTACCAATCTCATCAACACCCCAAACCCTAAAATCTACTCAATCCCTTTTTAAAAATAAAGGAAGGCATCCCCTTCCACTTTGGAGACACAAGTAAGTTTGACCTAACCTACCAATCTCATTGACACCCAAACCCTAAAACCTACTTAAACCCTAAAAGAAAATGAAGGCATCCCCTTCCACTTTGGAGACACAAGTAAGTAAGTTTGGCCTAACCTACCAACTCATTGACACCCAAACCCTAAAACCTAATTAAACCCTAAAAGAAACTGAAGGCATCCCCTTCCGCTGGGAACACAGAAGCCCCTTAATAGGTTTATGCCAATGTTGTGTTGGTTTTGTTAATTAACCTCTAGTTCCAGTTTTTCGACAAAGAATCGATTGTCTAAGTTAGGTTCTTTGACCCAAGTCATTGGTTTTTTTAAACCCTAGTTAAGAGTCAAAACCAATTCTATTATTTTTGAGTATTGTCCATGGAGGCCCGGTTCATTCATATACCCAACCCTTGCCAAATGGTTCTTTCTTTGGAAAAAGAGAGAATCGCCCGACACTCATATACACCAATGTTGGTCACGCCCAAGTCTAAGAACCAAACCCACTATACCCATATTTGTTAGGTTTATGTGGACTTGTTCACTCAACTTAAAACAATCTTGGATGTTTTTATAGGGTCTAGGTCATAGGTTTAGGTAGGGTCTAAGGTCTTATGTTCACATAGGTTTAGGATTTTTAGTTTTTAGGGTTTTAGTTTCTAGGGTCTTAGGCTTTCTATGTTGGAGATCAGATCAATCTATAACTCATTTGGCTACAAGTTGCACACCTTCTATTTGGAGCTCGGGAATTTTGGATGTTTGGATGATTTTTGGATGATTTTTTTTTGACAATCAATTTATAAAGCCTACTTAGAATTGTCACCTTTCAATCATTTAGTAACCTACCCATTCAATGGTACATCAATTTGGTAGAATTTCATTCCACTAAGACATTTACATCCCCCTTAGACATTTTTGAGTGGCCTTACCAAGCATATGTTAACTAGACCTAGAACTAGAGGGTCTTCCTTTTCATAAAAAACCCTAAACCTAAACTTGATGGTTCAAATAAAAACCTAGACCCAACCAACACTAGTTTACACACACTTCGGAGATTATGTGTTTTGATAGCAATTGATTGACTCAATGGACCATCATCATGTCTTTGTGTGGTAGGCTATCATGGGTAGCATCTAGGATGATCCCATAGTGATTTGAACCCAAAAACACCACAAGGTGCTTGGTTGCTTTGGATGCACCTCTTCATTTCAAAGGATATATTGGCCAAGTGTATGCATATAAGATCCAAATTTATGATAAATTTAGTTGTAAAATCACTTGAATTGGGCACAAGGACAACTAGTTTTGGCAAAAGAAGGAATCAAATGACAAAATTGAACAAGATTTCAACATGGTTAAAATCTAAGGATTAAAATTGGATTTTTCTTTTTTCTTTTTTTCCAAAATTAATCCATAAAGGAGCTTGACTCCTAGTTTTACTACCAACAAGCCCAAGTGGTCTCCCTTCATGCCCCGCCTTTATTGTCCCTAAAAATGAAATGAATCCTACCATTCATACTTTTAAGACAATGAAACTCTTCAATTTTTAGAATTTTTTTGGGTTCTTTTTAGTTGTTTGGTGTTCTCTTTGGGCTAACTTCAACAAAGAATTTCCAACTTAACATGAAATGGGAAATTCATGAAGTCCAAATTTGCACCCAAATTGGTGCTCAACAAGTATAATTTAAAAATTAAATATAGTGATATATAAGCTTTGAAAATTTATTAATCTAGGTAAGAGTAAAGGTAACTAACAAACATTTAATCTCTTCAAAAAAATTAAGATAGAGCTAAATATTCACCATAATTATACATCTACCTTATGGAGAGATATGGGTAAATGGTTAGGGTAACCTTAATGTCCACAACAATGTGTGTATAATTATGGCACATTGGCAAACGCGGAAAACTATTAATTGTGAAATTGGAATTGCAAACATGAATAATATTGGACATTATATGTAGTGTAAGGGGGAAAAAAAGATTTGTTGAACAATAATATGTTCAAGGCAAAGTTTATTTTCTTTAGTTTTGAAATAGAGTCAATGGTGAGCATCCAAAATATATATAGCAATAATTCATGGCATATTTTGATGGAGACTATATGTGTGTGTGTGTGTAGATTCAATCTATCTCTAGCAATGTAGATAGTACTTAGATCAAATTCTCTAGCAATTTTCTTGAAAGAAAATTTTGAAATAAACCTCAAAAACATCATTTTTCCAATTTGTTGTTTTAAAAAAACCATCACAAAATAAAATCCTTGGTTTAAAGCATTCTTATGAATAATGGTAAATGGTACTAGAATCCAAAAACGTTCCAAGAATATAAGGCAATAGTAGTCTTGCTCAAGGTAATTAAGCATATGAATAAAAATAAAATACAATAAAAGCAAAAGGATCCATGTGTTAGTCATCATAATTATGTGCCAAAGTCATAACTATGAGAAATGCATATAAACTAAATAATAATCAATTATTGGTTTTTAGAAGAACTATAGAGTTAAGGTCTAGAGTTATTTTTTGTAAAATAGAAAACCCTTTGTTGTAATCAACATAAGTAGGTAAAAAGAGAATATTAGAAACAATCTTCTTTGGATTTCATTATTGTATTTGTAACCATGACAACTAGGCAAAATAATTAGAAGTAGTCTTTGGGATTATTCAAGTTCAAGCCAAAATGAAAAAAAATTGATGAAATTAAAACCCTTCTGAAAAGGCCTTTAAATTTTGACCTTGCAAAAGGGGCTTCAATTGACCAAGAGTTGTGAATCACAACGGACTCTTTTGGAGTGCACAATCTTATGTCAATTGAATATTGTTCAACCCTATTGAGGAAGCCCAAAAAGCACACCAAAAATTCATAGATGAAGATTTGGTTGAAATGGTTGCAATTTTTTATGAGGATGTTGAAAACAATAGAAGGAGGTGAATTATAATTAGGATAGGATAATGGCTATTGTAGTAACTTTGATTAAAAAGTTGAAGGTTTTTTACCTTCGTTTTAACAATGATGGATGTGTCCATTCCATCATAACAAGATGCACATAAGGTGCTCTAAGAACTTCATAATAGTCTTTGAAATCAAGGAACAAGACAAACTTCCTTTAATGGTTGGTTCATCACAAATCTGTAAACTTCCTTAAACAAATATTTCCTAAAAAATTATTAGATTATAAATAAGAATATATCATTTAAAATTGTAAAAACAACATCAATGGAAAAGAATTTTATCAATTTAGAAAGGTTATCAACTTTGGGAGGATCATTTAACAAGTGTTAAATTGTATATTATATAATTATGTTCAAAAATGGATGTGGGCATGTACGTACCATTTGTTAAAAAGAAGTGTTAGGTTTTCTCCCCAAGGGGGGGGCATGTGGACAGTAGTAAAAAAAAGTAGAAAATACATGAGTAAAAATATAGGTTGCAATATATTGGTTGTGTAAAAATAGGGTGCAAGTACGTAGATAAGAGCCAATGGGATTACTTTACAAAAGGACCACAAGTCTTTTTTAATCTTTTTTCATTTTTTCATATGAATTGTTTTTGGAATGAAATCTTTTGTGACTTGTTATTAAAAATACATAATTTCCCCAATAGATCACATGTTTTGTGTTAATCATTGTTGAATAAATATGAATTTTTCAAAGCGTGTAAATTTTGTTAGATTTTACATTTCATCAAAAATTTATCATAATTTTGAATCATACCAAAATATGTTAACTATTTTAGTTTTTGGTTTCTTATATCACAAACTACAACTTTGTTTTGTATGTCATACACATGACACCCCATTTACATGTGGTAAAAGATTCTTGAAATTTTTTAAAAATTTAAAATACTTTGAATTTAAAAATTTTAAATTCCATATCTTTTTAATTGTGAATGATTTCTGAACTTGGGATGTAGGTTGCTATCATCTAAAATTTTTTACCATCAAAATTTTGTTATTACAATAGTCCTTTACCTGGTCCTTTGTAAAATTACCACATCTGATGGAACATTTATTCAAGTTCAAACATCCTTTTTAAAAACCAAAATCCAAATTTTAATTTAATTAATTTTTTAATTTGAATTCCTCAACTTTTTATTTGAATTCCTTAACTTGGAATGATTAACATAACTTTAAAATGTCAAGAAAAAAACATATGTAAAAAAAGTTCACAATTTTCACCACTATCCAACATGGTTTTTGGTTCATATATCTGTACTTACGCCCAATTATAAGTTAATTGGTTAAAAAATAGGGTGCATTTTATTCAACTAATCAATTTAATTATAATATATGGTATGTAATAATCTAAAGCAATGGATTATAATTAATGTAGGGTGGTTTTAATATGTATATATATATTAGATAATTAGACAATAATATGGTGATAAAAAATAGGTTGGACAATTATCTAATACCCCCTTAAAAATGGTCAATTGATGCACACAAATCCCAAACTTTACACTAAGTGTCCCCCCCAGGGGTCATCTAGAAAAGGTGTTTGGTGATGGGTTTGGGTTGTCACATTCCAATGCACACAAATTTGGGAATATCCCAATGCATGGGATGATAATTGATTTGTAAAGGATTTTATTTAACATAGAATTATAAAAAAAAAAATCATTATGTGAAGTGTGTGTTCAATGGTTTATATGTTTCATAGTCCAATGCACACAACATAATAAAAATCTTTTAAAAAACAATTCATGGGGCTTTAAGTGTTTGGTTTAAGGTGTGACCTAGGGCAAATCTACGAACATTATAATTTATAGTGTGATATAAATTGTTTAGTGAAATGGGTACAACATCATCAATAGAGTTAAAACCCTAGCTAAAGTTGTAATGCAAATTCAAAATTTGGGGTGGAAGGTGCATTTATGCACCTTGTAACAATCCAACCAAATAATCAAAAGACATATTGTGGGCTTCGAATACTACAATGCAAAATTTATGAATAATTTTGAGGACCACCAAATAGATCCCTATACCTACAACCAATGATATTTCCCACCAAAACAAAAGCATTATAATTTCAATTCCAAAATGCTTCAATCATGCTTCAAGTTCATCAAATCATTTAATCTTTTCAACCAGGAAAAACATGTCCAACTTACCAACAAATGTGCTAGATGAACTCCAAATTAGTCTCTTAAATCTTTCAATGTCTACTACTATAGTGTTAAGACCAACATCAAAAGATAAAAGCATGCATGAAAGTAAAGGACCAATCTAGTGATTCAAGGAATTTAGAATTTTAGAAATAAACAAAGTTTATAGCAAAAGGTTATCTAATACTATCATTAGGTAGCTAAACATGTAATTACACAAGTAAGAAAAATGCAAGAAAAGTTGGCCATTGCAAATTTGAGTGCATTATCACCTCTTCTAGTATCTTATAGCTTCAAAATCACATTAATAGCTTCCACAACAATAATATATAGAAATCTAGATTGGCAAGATTAATTCGTAAATTTCGATGATCCAATCAATGTTAATGTAATGATAGGAGAACATGCATTTCCATCATTTTATGACCTAGCCTACTTTTTGTTTTCTAGGTTTGATTGTAAAGGGAAAAAAACATACCTCTTGTGGGGTTTAGGGTTACCCCATGAAAATAAGAATGGATGAAAATATTTCATCTTATTTATATGTGCATCATTTGGGTTTTAAACGCATGACATTTGTGTGCAAAATGTAAATGATTTTCACATGATTTCCATTACCAAATTGTGGGATGGGAAGTTTGTGATGTTGATGTTTGTTTGCTCAATTCACCCTACTAATCTTGATTTTATTGTAAAGAAACAACCAACCAATTGGGAGGAGATTCAAGATTCAAATTTCTTCCTTCAATCAACATCACAAACTTACCAACTTCATTAGTTTGTTCAAAACTCGCACAAAATCTATTATTTCATGGGTTCATGTTTTTTGCACATGGATGTCATATGTCTAAAACACCAATGATGCATGAATAAGTAGATGAAATATTCTCAATCATTTGAAAATCTTATTTATATGTGTTTTAGACGCATGACATCCATTTGCAAAAAAATGAACTCGTGGAAAAATGATTTTCACATGATTTCCACTATCAAATTGTGGGACGAGAAGTTTGTGATGAGTTGGACAAAACATTATCGAAGTTGTAAAGGTAAGTTGGGATTTACATGTTTTTTTACTTTCAAGATTTCAATTAACTTTGTTATGAAAATGAAAATGATTAATGTTTGTCTAAATGTTTTTAGGATGCATTTGCATTGAATGCATTCTTCAAAACGATTCAGACAAATTATGCATAATTTCAAATTATCATTGTTTAAAGTGAAAACTTTGTAAAATTATGCAAGTTATCATTTGTCATGAATAGCTTCAACATTGTTAGGCAAACAACACCAACATATTGAAAGAGCTTGGAACACACTCAGCAAATGTGGATTGAATACAACTGTCCATCTAAAAATATTATCAACTATAATTGAAAGAAGTTAAATGCATACAAAGTTTGATTGAATAATTGGCATGGAAGGAAGAAAATTATATCCAAATTTTTCCTTTTTAATATTTTTTCAACAAGGCTACTTGTTAATTGAGATTTGAAATGGGTGGCTCTTGAATCAATATATGATGTTGCATGATTGATCAACAAAATTTGAGGGTAAAACACATAGATAATGAACAAATGTTGTTGGAAATGTAAGAAACAAACAGAAATCTACCATGAAATTATGGTCTTTTATGGGTTTTCAATTTTTACATCTATAAACCTTATGTTCTACATAATGGAAAACTGGCATGAAAAGGAAAGGAGGCATATGTACAACAATATGTTGTTTACACTTCTAGATAGTGAGTTTAACAAGGATGTTTACAAGTTTAAAACAAGGTTGAATCCTTCAAAGGCTCCACCACCATAGTAGTTTACTAATATGTTTCAAAGATGGATTGAAAACATGGACCATGTACCTAACCACCATAAAAGTTGAAATAATCCTATAAGACATTCATTACAAATATGTGACCCTTCTTAATTTGGCTGCATTAAGGTTATAATCAATAGTGATGTAGGCATGAATAAAGTGCTAATTGATGACATTCCTTCAAGAATTGTTGTGGTGTTGACCATTCATGCCCTATAAAAGAAACCTCATGTTTGGAAAGGTATAGATTGGGAATGCTTATTTTTTAGCCTTTTCAATTGTAAGGTCAACTTTCAACTTATTCTTTCTCATTGCAATCATGATGCATTTTTGCATCTTTTTTCAATAGTACACAAATACCAATTTTCCACCAAATTCCAAATGGAGTTTGGGTAATATATGGCAATTGATGCAAAGGTGCCATTTCAAAATGATACAATTATGAGATCTTTTGTATTTTTTTATACCTATTTCTTTTGTAACTAAATTGAGATCAGTGTGAAAATTGACTTGTTCGGTCAAAAAAATTTCATTCATTAATGGTTAGCACCGGAATGGCATTTCCAAAAAATTGTCGACTATACAATTAGGAAATCAATCTTAAAGTGTTGAAGACAATTATGGATTTAAGTAAACCTATAATAATGGGCTACCTAAACATTTATGGAGGAGGATTCATGATTCACCTCTATTTGGTAATATTTCCTTACATTTAAATCTTTTTTATTTCGTTATTACGATGTTTATAAACTGCAATCCATTATTGAATCTTAGTACCTTTTTTTCAATGTAGGGAAAAAAATGAAGGATTTTTAACCTTATGATTGAAATGCTAAAGTGAATGGATTCAAGAAATTACATTTGTTTACTTCCATATGCTTTCAATCAAACAATTGATAGACAACATGTGGAAAAATATGAAGCTACCTAAGAATGAAGAATTAGGCCATATGAAATTACACAAGAAGGGGGAACCATTCAAGAAGAAGCCACCCAAGAAGGAGAGGACGCCACATAAGAGATTGACATTAAAGCAAGAAATGTCAAGAATAGAGGTCCTCTATCCATCACCAAAAACCCCATGCCAAAAACTCCACATGCTAGGCCCAAGTAGTTAGCAAAATAAAGTAGAAAGCCTTCATCCCAATCCATAAGAAAAAAAAGTTAATATGATCAAATGCCTACTAGACATAAAAAACAAGATGAAACAAAGGAGACCACTACAATCACCACTTCATCCATTGGTAGAATTTTGTTGCAAAATCTTGATAGCTATTGTACACCTTTTGAATCATCCTCAATACCATCCTTAGATGAAACCCACTCAATAGGTTTAATTCCATAGATAATCCTTGAATGAGAGGTTTTAAATAAAATGTCAATTTTTTTTTTCTTAAAAGAAATTTGAGTCCTATGAAATAATTAAACACAATTGCAATAGTACATTGGATTAATGAATGCGTAGTCATAAAAAAATGACCCATCATAACATTTTGATTTATTTTATTTAAATAACCATTTTTATACTTTATTCATGTCTAACATCACATCATGGGATGTCAAAATCTTCTACATTTTTGGTATGTCACATATCTTCTTTTTATGTCTATGCCATGATTATAAGAAACAACCTAGTAATCAAATGTGGTTTTAATACTTCTCTATCTAGAATGGAAACAACTTGGTGGCCATTAGGTGCTCTTTTTGTAACTATGTTTAGAGAGAAAACCCCATGGTGGTTAGTACTAGGTTGTCTTTCTACTTTTTGGTTTAAAGGGGAAGCCATTGGTGGCCACTAGGTGGTCTTTCTACCTCTCTATTTAGATGGGAAACTATCTAGTTGTGCCTACCATGTGCTCTTTGTACCTTTTGTGTCTAAAAGGAAAACTACTTGGTGGCAACTAGGTGGTCTTTCTACTTCTTTGCTAAGATGGGAAGCCACCTAGTGGCCACCAAGTGTTTTTCTACCTTTGAATCTAGAGGGAAAACCACATGGTGGCCACCAAATGGTCTTTCTACATCTCTTTCGTGAGGGGAAACCACTTGGTGGCCACTAGGTGTTCATTATACCTATGTGTCTAAAGGGAAAATGTGTCTAGTGTTCTTTCTACCTATATGTCTAAAAGGAAAGTCACTTGGTGGCTGCCAAATGCTCTTTATACCTATATAGCTAGAGGGCAAACAACCTAGTGGTCATTAAGTGGTCTTTCTACTTCTAGCATAAAACACTTGGTGGCCACCATGTGGGGTTACCTATGCCTCTTGAACTTAAGCCAATGTAATCATCAATTTAAGTTCAAATATTTGTGGGATTTTTTCTTAAATTATGAATTTGTCACACTTTTACATTATTCTTTTTTTGATAGGTAGAGATCATGTTCAAATTTATTGCTTAGAGAATTCAAGGATGAATAGAATTGTTTTTCCTCCTACGGTTGATGTCCATGTTTGGAAAAGAAAAAATTGAAAGCTTGGAATCAAGAGGTAGAACATTGTTACTACCTCCATCTTTGCCATACTCTTTACCATCTTTACCATCCTTGCCTCCATTTCTAGCATCCCCACTTGCATTTATGCCCATTTGTAGAACTTGATGTTTTGAAAAATGAAAAATTGCCTCTAGTTGCCCTTGACATTGGTGAAAAAGATACATGCTCAAATCTTCAACTAGTCAAATTTGAAAATCTCAAATCTCCTCATTATAATGATGCATAGGACCCTAAGGTGAGTCCTTTGCACATAGTTTTTGACTTAAAAGGTGTACTTGTTGGGAAATGATATTTCATGATTAATCACCTATTGATTTTGCCACTTAATTATGTTATTATATCATCTTTAACAAGATGGTCATTTTGAAGCCTAGACTCAAGGAATTCCTCATTAAATGCATAAAACAATTTACAGTATACTTATGAATTTGAGCTCAACTTCATAAGATGGAAATGTACTTGATGAAAATCATGAAAAGGGTGAAAATAATGATCGATCCTTAAAGGATTATTGGTTGAGATTTATGCAAAATTCACAAGCATATATTACAAGTTATCAATAGAAACACTTTCAAACACAACATTCTTAAGATTCACAATAAAATTGTTTACCATTAAAAAACTTTTAAATTTTTTCCTAGGTACTTTCTTACTCACCTTAGAATTACATTATTGATAAACAAACACCTTATAGATGTTGCCATAATCTTCTTTTTAAAGAATTTTTCTTTTAATTTTTATGAGGACAAATTTTTATTGTACTTGGAATCATTCATTACTTTAGGCTTAATGTTCCCACATTGTTGAGGACAATTCCTTTGGCACCATCAGAAGTATTGTTGAAGATGATGATTATTACATGGCATTGTCTAAAAAATGCATCAACAAATGTAACACTAGTTTCTATAGAAATTAGTTCACATCCATAAAAATTAAAATTTTCCTTTTCTTTTTAAAATATTTTTGGATGGTTGAATCTATTTATATGGTAATTCCATTTGTGGATTATCTTAATTCCTCTTGGTTTTGTAGGTAAAAGGTGAGTTGTTTGGTAAGATGACATAAGATGTGGAGTTGTCGATTTCATGATCTTTTAGTAAACCATATTTTGATGAGATGTTTTCAATTTTAAGTCTTGCAATCAACCCCTAGCTAGCCTATATCACAAGTGGTGATTCAAAATAACTTTTTAACTTGACATCAAAGAACTCCATTTTGCACCTTTATTATGAGGCTTGAATTGAAGGAATTGTTCAAAAGTGTATAATGTAATTCATTCTATATTTTTGGTCCATAGCCCAACATCACAACATTGGTAATTATTTGAATAAAACTTGGTGTGAAACAAAAATTACCATTGATCTATTTAGAATACTTGGTCAAGAGCGTTGCATGCAATACATTAATTTCTTATCAATTAATCCTAACAAGCTTGTTTTTCATAAAAACCTTGAATTTTTTCCCCTAAGTTTCATGACATTCACGTCGAAAATACATTACTTGTAGACAATATGCCTTACAAAAGTTTGTTTAATGGATTGGGTGGTTACAAGGTATGGTTCATTTTTTGCGTCATGATCCAATTTTTTGTAAAGTGGTGTGCATTTACATGCTATTAACATGGCATAAAAATAATAATTTTCCAAATTTGTGGCAAAATTTTGATTGTCAATTTGAAGAACAAGACATCTATTAAAAAGATTGCAACATATATACACAAAATATATAGTAATGGATTTTTTAAGTTGAAAAATATGGATTGGTTTGTTGTTTGTCCCTCCATATAAATGCATTTTTCTATATGAATTTTATTTGAGATCTTATAGGGACTCAATATATGATATGTTTTTAAAAAAAAACATATATGCAAAAAAATTGCTAGAAAAAATTTAACCAAAAGAAAATTATAGATTTTTGGATGGCTTAAAATGAACTATATTTTCATAAGTCCATATCATAATCATTTTTGGGTGAACTTCAATTTTTATTTTTGTAACATGTACATTAAAAAATTGTTTACAATGGCTATTCTTCATATGGACTTTTTAGTTCATTAACCACCATGTAATTCTCCACTAAATTATTGATATCAAAATAGATTGCCATTTTAACACTACCATATGAACTTTTAGGGAGTGGAGCATCTAACCAAAATGAATTACCTTAGTTTGCAATCACCTAGTTGTTTAGTGCCATGTTCTAAGAATTGTTTGATGATTTTTGTGGGGATAATGATTATTTGTTCAAGATTGTTTTCCTTTACTTGGAATCTTTTTATATTTCTAGATGTGTTGTTTCCACTTTTGTACATGATAGTTCCTTTGGTAGTATCAGAAGTATTAGTCAGGATGATCTTAAACAATATGAAACATATTATTTGTGAACTATAGTAGTAGATGTGATGTTCCATATTGTATATATGCAAATTTGAAAATGAAAAAGTAATGGTAATTTGTTTTTAATTGCTCTTTTCGCATTTTTAACTTCCTAAAAATTTTCTTTTCAAATACCTTAAATCATTAAACTTACTGAATGAAAAGTTATTACTACAAATGTTGGACCTAACTTTTGTTTTCAAGGTTTGTATTTTCAACATTTTTTTGATTTGGTGGCCAAGTTAGGTTGAACTTCCTACTTACTTTTGGCCTACTCTACTATGTACATATTTTTAACCCTTCACAACTACAACATCTAGTGGTTGCTTAATGTACTTCTTTGTTCACACTTATAATCCTTTAGAATCAAAACCACATAGTGACCACCATGTGGTATTTTGTATGCTTTGAATCCAATTTCTTAACTTTATTTTATAAGTTCTCTATGGATGTTCAAGGTAAACATTTCATATTACCCCTCTATGTTTTGGATTTTGTTCCAACTTTTATTAAATTATCATTTTTTTTTGGTAGGTTGTTTATTTATGTCCATCTCCACTCACCCAAGGTTTGCACAAATGTCTTCATTCACGTTTTAGTATCCCCAAAAATTAGTTAATTCTCAGTGTGAAGGATGTCATGTGTTATTTTTCATAATGTGATTTTTTGAAGGGAATTGTCATGTGAAGGGGAGCAATATTGACATCATCAAAGTGGAAGCAAGAGCTATAGTGCAACATCTTTTTCCTTGAATGTTCAAACAAATTATATTGTAATTTGGTCTTATATGCTGTTGGAAAATGTGATGTAAGTTTTTCATTTACTAATGCCACAAATATTTGTAAATCAATTTGTTTTCATTTGGGGATGTGAACAATGCACAAGGATGTGAAGTCAACACACTTTAGGAACATATTATTATTTTAAGGATTTGAAACATGTGTATTTTGCATGTAGAGGATTAAATTATGGGATAGAAGATTAAATGTTGTTCATTGATGACGAATCAATCAAGGTTCTTCGAATTCCAAGTGTAGTGGTATCTTCATTGGGTCTTTTAATTGAAGGATGTAAAATAATATTTAGTTCAATGGTTGGACCTTGCATCTCATTTGTGGTTAACGTTGATTGGAATGCTATTGGTGAAGGAAATTGATGTCCATTATGAAATCATTGTCAAATATTTGAAACCTCATTGCATCTATGAAAAATGAGCATGGGGATGTTGGCATTGTTCAACTGCATTTAGGTATGAACTTTTTACCTTATATTTGAGAAAAAGAATTTCATGTGTTTTCATGGTTCACCCTTGAATTATGCCTACTTATTAAATTCAATTACTAAATTTTGCTTGTAGTTGGTTCAAACTATGTGATTACATTTGTAGCTCTAAAGGGTGGAAATTCATGTTCTCTAGTTGGATTTCTATTTCAAGAGGGTGTCGATATAGTTGCCTATCTAATTGTTGGATAATCATGAATATTGTAACTACACTTATAATATCATGCCAACAATTGATGAATTCATTGGGCTTTCAAACTTGCAATCCAAGTTTTTTAGTTTTTAGATGAAATGACACAACTGAATACATTATATATAATAATAAATTTTATTTTAAATGATGGATCTTCAATATTGCTTTTTTATTTTGAAAAAAAATTAAACATTTCAAATATGCTTTAGTCTATATTTTTTTGAGTTTTTGTTTGCCAATAACCTTCACCTTGTGATTTTCCCTGGCATAGCTGGGCTATCCTGGATTTGAACCAGAGACCTGGCCCCTGAAGTAAATTCACGCACCTAAGTTATTGAGAATAAAATATTCAAAAAATTCTCTGATTTCATTTCACAAAACAAAATTTCTTTCAAAAAAGGAAAATTTTCAGTTGGCACTTGTAAAGAGATCAGTCCATGGCCAACTGGTTTAGTTGTTCTGGAACAAACTAGTTGCCAAGGACATGTTTGATCACATTGATTGGAAGGGGTGGAAAATTCTTTTAGTCCCATCTCTGGCAATGTAAATGTTGGGTTCGGTTTTTACAGGCAAATGTGATTGTGATACAACAACACATCATGCCAGTGTGCACTGCGGAACTAGAGAAGTAACCTCTTGACTCCTAGTATCCCTTGCAGATGAACCTTCCATTCCCATTGCTAACTTCTTGTTCGTAGACTTCTAGAACCCGTTGTAGACAAACCTCCCATTCACATTGCTGACTTGTTGCTTGTTGTTCGTAGTTGAATTATGATTTTTAGTGTCTCTGCTGTCCAGAGGGAAGAGACTTCACATCTGTGCAGGATTTGGGGAATAAAATTTTGGTTTGATCTTGAACCAATGTGGTCGTGACATGTCTGCATTAGAGGTGGAGAACTATGCGTCAACGTAGAATTTTGGGGTAAAATTCTAGCACATACTTCAACCACTGTACAAGTGACAACTGGAGAAGCTCTAGGTACCTTACCCAATCAAACATAGTTTTCTTCCTTGCACCAGTGCAACTCTTACCCAAAAGGAAAGAATTCATTTTTCACATATCAGTACTTCTTCTAAGGAGTACTAGAGCAAACTAATCTAGAATGGCACAAACTTAGGTAAGCAACTGCAGCTTGTAAACTGTCAATCCTGGAGGACTGAGCTTTGAGTGGGTCAACTTCTTTAGAGGACTACGTTTTTGCAGCCAAGTACACACCAAGTCCTGACCACCCTAGTCCAAGAGAAGAGAATAATGATGATGGCTACTGGGAGCTTGGTGACAGGCCCACCACCAAGCACCCATTGATTGGTGGCAGGCCCATCACCAAGCATCCATTGTCCAATCCATAGCCATTGTCATCACTGCCGACTCATGACCAAGAAGGGGGTAACCCTGTTCTGAAGCTCTCAGCATTGCATTGCATTTTCAAAATCATCATGAACAACAAACTCAGTTGTATACACAGGTTTGTAGCTCCTAGCATTTTGGCATTTCTAGGACTCATTGCAAACTACAAAGTCATTGTATATTACAAAAGGGGGGGGGGAAAAAAAACATGTGTGCTGCACGCACCTGTCCGTGGCTTGATAATATTGTGTTTTATACTTTTGACTTGACAGGATGGATTGATGGACATATGAAGTCTGCCAGTCCGTCCCAGCTGCAAGCAAGCAAGCCCCCACCACCACCACCCAAAACCATGGCACCAATAATATCCACAGCCACATTGATGGATACAGATCCAAGTCCACATCACAACTTTTGCTTCCTCTCTACAAAACAATCTACCGTGATGTTCAGAATTTATATCAGTTCTCAAATGTGTACCAAAATCTACTACAGAAATTGAAAATATTGTGACTCTGTATAGCAGGAAAACTTCACAAAACTATGAACATAAAGCTTCTGCACACATTACCACTAGTGTGAAGGAACAACCTTAGACAAAAACAGAATGGCAGGAAGGGAGACTGCGTCACATCAATTATAAGGCCTCCAAACAAAATCAAGGCAGATGTTAGGAGCTGACCAGAGAAGATGGACTGAGCCACATACAACTAAACACAGTCCTAATTGATGTACAAGGGTGGAATAGGATGTGAAGGATCACCATGCTTGCAGATTCCTTTCCTGTCATAAACCATCATCTTTCTTTCAGTCTTGGTTGAACATGTACACCACCACTCTTCATCTCATTAGCTTCCTTTCTTGCATTTCTCTTGTTCTAGAAATTTCAAAGTTCTTATGTACATGGCACGGAGAATACACACCTTTCACCCCTTGAAAGCAAGAATGCTGGCCATGACATTACTGTGCCCTGCTATGAAATTTGGATGCAGAATGTATCACTATTTTCTGCTGCACAAAATACACACTTAAAGCCTTTTTCATGAATATACTTCTCAGACCTTTCTCATGCAGAATGCTTAATTACTGAACACAAGATTGCAATTAATCTTCTATGAGACCACAATAACAGGTGGTCTCCACTACACAAAACTGACATCCTTCTGTCTATAAAACCCATGGATTTAATGGGCCAGATTGACAAGACTTCTGAATGTCAGAATTCTGATAAGTGAGATAGCAGCACAACTGACCCAGATGTCAGAAACCATCTGGTGTGGATTTGTGGCACTCTTAGAAAGGTGATACTGTAGTCTGCTTGAGAGCAGAAGAAACAGATGCCCAACAATAGACTTTGGATCTGTAAGCTGTGTACCTCTGTCTGATGGCCGGGCTTGAGATATATCTGCAACAGAATGCAACACCATGTATTGCAAGACATAGCTCTGAACAAGAAGAAGCAGAGCCAGTCACAGAAGATTTGTTGCCTACAAGATCCAGCAAGAAGAACGACGACTCATCAAACAAATTTGCAAGCTGGGTTACATGGTGTGATGAAAAGCAGAGATTTTTTATTGCCAATACATGATTCTGCAAATCTTTCAACAGCATAAATCTATCTTGTTTTCACAATCTTTTCTCATGTGCATTAAAAAGAGCTCATGTCTAAGTTGGAGATCACCCTTTGGTTTGTCTTGCTTCTGCTTTGTTTTCTTACTCTGCACAAGATCATATCAGACAGAAAAAGGGTTACAAACACTTCTCTTCAAGGCTGTGTCTCATGGGAGAGTTCTTATGAAAGACTTGCAGAAAACTGGCTGAGGCTTCTCTTCCAATTTGCTGCCAGTTGCTGGAGCAACTCAGAGAGATGTTAGTTCTCCACCAACATGCATATATGGAACTGTTGCTGCAACAACAAGAAAGCCCTTCCTGCAGCAGTTGCTCAGAATTGGTACCACCGCTTGCAAGTTGCTGTATGCCAGTCCAAGCTTTGCAATTTGAGCAGTGGTTCAACAAAACTTCTGAGCTGCTTTCCTCAAACTTCCCTGACCAAATTATCACAGTGCTTCACGGCCAGGTGGCCTTAATTGCCGCCAATCCCTTCCTTGATTCCTACCCTGATCCCTTCCTTGGAACCCTTGCTTGCTGTCCAGTTGCTGTGAGTGCCTGTCCACAACTATCTTTTCACTTTGCTTTACACTGGGCATAGCTGTCATCACAACAGTGGTGGCTGCTTCTGTTTTGACAACAACAATTTTCTCAGTTTTCAGCTTCTTTCTTAAGGGTTCATCATTAGCATACACTGCTGCTGCTGCTGCAGATTCTTTCTCTTGTTGTGATTTTGTGCTGAGTTCTCTTGACATCTCCCCATTTGCAGTGCTCATCCCCTGCCTGGACAAAACACAAGATTGTTCTTGACAAGCATGAGTTCAATGCTTGAGACATAAGAAGAAATTTCCAGAATGTTATGCTCTGGTTCCAAGCAAACCCCAAGTTTCTATTTCCATTTGCAAGCTCTCAAAGGTGGAGAAGTACACATACCAACATAAGCCAATAGAGCCTCTCCCATTTGAGTTTCAGTATGGCAAAGTTCTGAGAAGAAGATTCGATAACTGGAGAGCAATCTCCACTTGCAAAAGAAGATCCTCAACCAAAGCTGTGAGGGCAATGAGGATGAAATAGGTTGAAGGAGAGAGAAATAGTCCCTACCTGAGATTTTGTCGTCTCATCTCCACCTCCTCAACGATCTTTTCCACTGCTGGATTGAAGTTCTGGAAGGACATCCTGCCTAGGGTTGCACTGGGCTTGGGATCCCCTTCCACAATGACTACACATTTGCGGGAAGCAGCTGCCGTATTGTGACCTGGTGCCACCCAGTGGCTGTCATCCTCCACACTACTCTCTTCCTCCTCTTGCTGCTGCTTTTGCAAGGCTTCCTCCCTCTTTCTGGCTCGTTGCATGAACTTCAGTCCCTGCAGCCGCCCAGACAACAGCTGCTGCTTGGATGATGGTAGACTCCCTTCCATGCTCTCCTCCTCCTCCTCCTCCTCCTCCTCCTCTCTCTCTCTCTCTCTCCTTCCTTTCCTCTCTTATACCTTCACCAATTCCAAATCCTCTCGCGAAAAAAAACAAAACAGACAAAAAATCTGAGAGACATTACGTGCTCTTGTCAAATTCCGGCATCCTCCTCATCCTCCTCACTACTTCTTTGCACTTCAATGAAAACTCCTCCGAGATCGAAACCCCCGATCACGAGAACGGCGGAACCAAACGGAGCCAAAAAAAACCTACAAAACGCAACAAGAAGAAAGGACCAAGCCAAATCCGCGAGAAGCCAAAGCGACGAAACCCGTAATACCGCGACAGACGAGAGAATCCAAGACGCGCAAGAACTCGCTGGCTGCTCCGTTTTCCGCGAGGGTCTTCTGTGTGCGGTAGCACTCACTCTCCGCGGCACAGCCCTCGCCAGGGGAGGAAGACAAGACGGGTCGCCCGGTTCCTTCCCGGGTCGAAGGATAGGGGTGGTCTAGGCGACTGGAGGTTTCGAATAGCCACAAAAAAAACACCATTTCTCCGGGTTCTTATTGGCTAAAAATTTATATTTCCTCATTTCTCCGCCTATGAGAGGTTTTTGGCGAGTAAATGGCGAAACGGCGGACCCCAAGGATCGCTGGGGGAGGCGAGGAGGAGGATCACCAAACCCTAGATTCTCGCGCGTCTCGTGCATTGTCCCTTGCTTCGTTGAGGACGTTTTCCCAGATCGTCTTTGCGTTCGTTCTGATCGCAGCTTTCTGCTGCTTGCAGTAGTGTGGTCAGCCGGACGAGGAGTGCGGGAGGAGATTCAGAAATTGAATTTTTAGGGTTTAGACACGACCACAACAATGGTGAGCGAGCTCTTGAGGAAGAAGAAGAAGAAGAAGAAGAAGAGGGCATGAAGAAGGCTAACGCCACAACAACGGTGAGCTAGCTCCTCTTGGCTACCAAATTTATATATTTCTTGTAGCAAAAACCCTAAACTGCACAAGTCATGTTGAAGAATATGTTCCTCTTCTTCTACTTGTTCTTCCTTTTGAATTCTGGTGTTAAGAACACAATATCATGCATGTTGTCATATTTCTTCAAAGATTGATTTGGTTTCGGGGTTGAGATGCATTTTGCCTCACATATGCGCTGGAGAACTTCCCTGTTGCCAGAATTTATGTGTCTTGTCTTCCAGAGTTCCAACTTCCCCGTGCCATCATTTATGGATCCAGGCATCTCCAGAGTTGTCTGCCATAGTAGACTCCTGACTTTTTGCTATTGAATTGTGTGTGCTTTCTCTGTGTAGATTTGAGTTTCTGCAACCTATGTTCAAGGCATTGATTGATGAAGGAGCACTACTGCATGAAGCCAGTTTTTTTTGCCCTCTCTTTCCGGTCTGATAATGGGATCTGTTCCATCTTAATCTAACTCTTTCCCATTGAGTTTTTTCTTTGATATATTACAAACACTGCAAGGCTGCTGGCAGCAGTCTTTGATACCTCTTACCAATCACTGTCCATTTGCTGGATGGAGGTCAAACTTAGTGAGCATTGTCTTGTTGGTTGTCTGATTGATCATGTACCATGGAATTGTCCAAGCCCCTGCTCATAATGAACATGATGCTGGACAAATCCACAAAGCATTGAAGATTGCATTATCACACATGACAGGAGAAGAATTTCTTCAATTTTGGGAAGGATTGAAAAGCAAAAATAAGTACAAAATCTTAATCAATCACAAACAGACAGCAAAGACTGATACTGTTCTGGAAGAGATTCAACAAGTGCAAACAAACATGGATACTATTCCAGATGATATTCTACAAGTTCGACCTAACATAAAAAGAGTTAAGGTTTCTCCATGATAAAGATGGAGTTTTCATCTGTTGGTGGTTTTTGTTTCACTCCAGCCACAGGTATATTTTGTCAGCAGTCATGTGGTAATGACACCAAATTTGCCATGGAATTCAGTGAGTCAAACCCTTGTGTTTAACAAAGACATTAAGGGGCAGGTGCATGATGTCTGACCATTTCACAGGTCCAGAAGTCTAAGGCAGCTTGTAAATAGGTAGTTCTTGCAAACTTTTTCATGAACTTCTGAACTTCTTCGTAAGGATTTTGGATTAAGGTTTTCCACTCATACTATGGAAGGAAGTGTCCAATTTGATCTTTGGAGAACACATGAACTTTTGAGAAGTTCATCAGTCTCAGAAGTTTATCACATATTGTACAAAAATTTCAGTTTCTCTTTGTTGCTGAGTGGGATGAGTTGTTCATGGACTATTGCTAAAGACAAATGAACATGGTGGTGGAGAGATGTCTTGGCAAGCAATATGGACACTACAAACCAAGCTCCTCCTTTTCATTGAACTCTGCTGTATCTGCACATTTTTCTTAGAGAGCAGGTGCCACAATCAGCCTACCACCCAATTCCTCATCCCCTTGGCCTTTTTTATTTTGCTTGTTTACTCACTGGTTACAAGATTACCAATAAGATGTCAGGATGTTGGTTATGTGAAGGATAACATGTTCAGGGAGGGAGAACGGCGCTATTCAACCTTTGCACAGGCCATTGCTCCTATATTTCCCAACTGCAAAATCCATGCTTCCAAGTCCCTCCAATCATCAAAATCAACAGCTTTCTGTGCAGCATCTTCATAGTCTCAACTAGGCTTACAAACAGGACTTCTCAGTCTACTATTCAGAGAAGCGTAACATGAAGCTCAAGTTGAAATCAGGCAGAGTTCACTAGTACAGCTTTCATGCCCTGATTAAGCCAGAAGTACAACTAGGGGAGCACAAAAGCTAGAGAAAGAAGAGGATGCAAACTCATGATCTCAATGGCTGTGAGATTGAAGGTTGTGTAGGGGAGGATTTGAATGCAGAATAAAAGCTCCTGAGACAGACCTTAGACAGAGGCACAACCATGGTTTCTTCACTAGATTTTGTGTGACAAATCTTGTCACCTGCATCCTGATGAAAAATTTCCAAATTGGCAGCAACCACACTTGTAAAAATCATCATGAACTGCAGAACATTGTTAACATGTGAACATCACCATACCGAAGAGACTACTGCTGCAGAGAAGTCTCTAAATAGTAATTTCTCATTCAAGCCTGCAACTGCAAACCCTATCCCATGAACACTGGAAAATCTTCATCAAAGAGAGCATGCAAAGGAGGGCAGAGATAAATGTCAGAGAGGTTTGTTACCAACAGACCCAATTCTCTCACATGGAAAGACAAAGAGAACCTTTTTCTGAACCCCCAAGATCCATGCTGCCTGAGAGAAAAGCAGAAGCACAAAAGAGGAACTCACTTGCAAAGAACCCTATAAGCTTCTTCTTCTTCTTCTCCAGAACCCAGCAATGTGATGGACGATTGAGAACCCAAAAATTTCGACAACCTTACCAGAGCTGATTCTTCCATACCCCATTATTGTCTGGATCTCCAGAATAAGTCCAGCAAACAATATCCTCCTAAAAGCTTCCTGATCTTCTTCTTCTCCACAACCCAGCAATTGCGACATGATTCAGATTCCACTCACAGAAACTCTAATTCTACAATCTTACCAGGGCTGATTCTTTGATACCGCATCGTCTGGATCTCCAACAGCAGTCAAGCAAACAATCCTACAAGCGCTTCCTCTTCTCCATAACCCAACAATTGTGATGTTTCCAGAACCCTAAACCTAATTAGGTTTTAAAATCTCGTAGTATGGTACCTTACCTCAGGTGGGTTGCCTTGGATTTCAGAACCAATTCAGAAATCTTCAATTGAAACATGATCTCTCAAGTAACCAAAATCAAGAATGAAAATTTTGAAAAAGGAAATTGGATTTCAGACTTTTCCATTCAAATTTGAACTTTTGTTCCTCACTGAATTTGCCAATGATGAAAATGACTGATAATTCAACATCTCCTGCAACTTAGATCTACCTATCAATTATGAAATCACCTCCATGCAACCCTAATCATCAGGGGTTTCCAAAAGTATGAATGCATATAGTGCCTAAACCCTAAACCCTAAACAGTTCCCAAACCCTCTAAAACCCAATTTCCCTATAATTTTGATTTTGATTTTGATTGAACTTTCAATGATAGATTTATTCAAATTTCAATACCTCCAGCATCCGAGGTCTAAACATTATCAAACCACCTTGCTGCACCTCTACTAATCAAAGGTTTTTCAGCGGTCCCAAGAATATGTCAATTGAAGCACTCCAATTTGGGAGATCTCAATGTTACAAAACAAAATGAAACCAACTAATTGCCTTCCTTAATAGATGGATTATGATTTGAACTCTTGCAAGTTGAAAAATTCTTAATGTGTGTTAAACTTCATCTCTTTATATAGAATCCCATATCACATTTCTAAAATTGAAAAAGGCAATATGAGAGAGTAGATTTATTTTGCAAGAGTGATAGGTGATCTTATTGAGTTTGGACCAATGTTGGTTGTATATTGATTTTTTGAATAAATGTATTTCACACAAGGTATCAAATATTGTAGTACCTTAAATGGATTTGATAGTAACTAAATTATTTTCTAAGTATCAATTTTTTTGAGAAATTCCTTGCTTGCATGTAATTTTTTTGAAATTTCAAGTTGCACGATGTTGAAAGTTTTGGAAACCTAAGGGTTATGAGACTCAGTTATTAGCATGTTTTTTGTCATTACAAATGTACACACTTTTCTTGGCTAATAGCATGGTCTTAAGTTTTGGTGGAGAATGAGATATTGTGGGTGCAAATGTTTGGTGAATAGGCTTGTGTAAATGTCAAAATTTGACATAAGATTGTTTCACACATTTCACCAAAATCACACTTTACAATTTTTAACCACCTTCAAAAACACAAATCTTCCACACATTTTAGTGCAATCCATTGCATTTTGAAGTCTCTAGAGATGAATTGAAAGCATAACAAGCAAAACATAAAAGCATAAAAATAAATGCAAACAAGAATTTAAAAAT
>Ga0116231_10003891_pt1 | contig 30616 bp, 17 predicted proteins | sample S1TSphgellanicum_2_FD_89695 | JGI IMG/M metagenome (GOLD analysis project Ga0116231, IMG submission 89695) | Host-associated microbial communities from peat moss isolated from Minnesota, USA - S1T2_Fd - Sphagnum magellanicum MG | ecosystem: Host-associated > Plants > Peat moss > Unclassified... | reverse complement strand
TATATTTATTTTATTTATTTATAAAATTGGAGAGAAAAACAGAAAAAAAAAAGAAAAAGGGGGAGAGAGAGTGGGGGGGGGGGGGGGGGGGGGGGGGGGGGGGTGTTACCCACAACTTATACTCACATGTAACCTAAGTGTTAGTGGTACCTATGTTAGTTGTATCAATTAGTTGGGTGGGGTACACCCAAAGTTTTTTTTAAAATATTTTAAAGAGCCACTTAGATTGGCCCATCATCAACTTGTTATTGAAACATTGGGCACTCCCCCCAAATAAAATCACCTCTCCTTTGGCCCACCTATATAATTTATAGCGTTTTGTATGTTGCACTACAGAGATGCCCTTGGTTGTGCTCTTTGTTATTGTTGCAAAGCTTTCAATGAGTTGGGGGTGCACTAGGGTGGTTTGGTAATGTTTCGACTTATGGCACAAGAGTTATTGAATATTGAAAAAATTTGTTATTAAAAATTTCATAAAATCAAAACTATTTTTTTTAGAGAAACCGGGGCAATCTATTGATATTGTTAGAAAGCTCTTGATGAGTGGAATTTCTTGGACATGATTTTGTAATTTTTAGATGTAAGGTGACGGGAGATATTGAATTTTGGGTAATTTTTCATCACAAGAAATTAGTTTAATTTTTTGTAAACAAGATTCATAATTGGGCTCTATAATTACAGTCACATTCACACTTGAAGCAATTACATAATCATGTTCACACTAGGGCTAATGACAGAAGGCCACATTAATATATGAAAGTTCAACTTTGGCCAAAGCCCAATTTTTTATATTTTTTATATTCCAAAAAATAAAAACTTGTTGGTTCTAGGACTAGGCTCAAATTTTCAAACTACCAGTTCCTTGGGTTGATGATTTTTAGCTTTAATAAGGCTCGTCAATTTTGGTTCTAAGGTGGGTTAGGTCCAAGTTCTTAGACTCTTGAAACAAGCATTTTTGGGAAATTTTCTTAAAGTCTTCATTCCTTTCACCCTCCATGGTTTCATTGTCCTCCAAATTAATAAGGTCCAAGAAATAATTTAACCTTTAATTTTCATGGTGAAACATAGGGGAAGTGGGAGGTTTTTTTTAATAAAAATCACAAGGAAAAAATACAAAGTGAGACCCAAAAAATTTTTGTACCAATGGGAGCATGGAGCCAAGGCCCTAAATCATGGCCCCAAATACTAAGGCCTATTGCCTATGCCTACATCTAAGACCCCACCTTGAGCAAAAATACCCTAAGACTTGACAAGTTGAGTTTTCTTTGCTGAATTCAATTGACCTTAGGAAGACCCCAATTGAGGTCGGGGTCGTGTTTTCCCACACCTAAACCCACTTAGGTGGGCCTTTGTGGTAGGTGTTCCCCCACCAAGACCAATGAAGCTGAGTATCCAAACCCTAACCTCGACTCGGCCCTAGAATTGGGCTTGGAAAACCGGCCTTGGCCAACACTGGCTAATACTTTCAAGATAGAAATATAGTGTGCCTCTCCTTTGACCCACCTATATAAGTGAAAATATGGCAATTTTGGGCAAAGCAAATTGGATAAAAAATGTTGTGCTATTGGGAACTTCTTTGGGGACACATGGGGAACATTAGTTCCCCCCCCAAAATAGTGGTTTGCCAACATTTTTGACCTAGGTTCATGGCAGGGACATGCAATTGGGGGACTATTGTCAGTTATATTAGTTAATTGGAATGTGGTGGGAGGTGCACCCTATTTTATTTTATTTTATTTGGTAAGGAACCACTTTGATTGGCCCTCCACATTTTTTAGAAATATGCATTGTGCACCCCCCCCACCCCCCAAATAGGAGTATGGAGGGGCTTCCTTTTGGCCCAAGTTTCTACCATATTAAAAATCAAAACTTTTGGGGATTCACCCAAAAAGCCATGGGTCATGAGTCACGACACATGTATAAGATAGATTTTGTGGTTTGGTCCATTGCAATCTACAAATATGCGATGTTTATTGTGGCACATATTGCATTAAAAATGACAAGTTGACATTAGGTAATGGCACACAACAAATCACAAAGTTCACCTCACACATTGTCATGAACCACATGCTTTTGCGTGAGAAAACCCACATTTTCTTGTAGTTGCGGTAACATTTTAATATTTATTAGTTCTTCTAAGCTTTGGTAAGAGTTGACCCCCAACAATCCTTTAAAAAAAGGTGAAATTTTTATCATCAATATTTAATCTCAAATACTTAGTTTTCATACTCCTCCACTAGAAGTGCGTCATCTTTCAAAGTTCATGTCAAAGATTGAACAAATTTGCAAACATGTGAATAAAACACCCTACAACAACCTTGGTTGTTTGGTTTTTGGTGTGAAATTTTGGACCTTGTTAGCTTTCTATTTTGAAAATAACTTCAATTTGTAATGATTGTTCAAATTTTTGATGGAAATTTTTTAAGTGATTATGAAATAGCCATTTTTTTCTAAACCATCTAGTTACCCATTTTGCTACACAATTCAAAGAATTAATCATAGCAAACTATTTTTTTGTGATTGGTGGAGTTTATTGGGCAATTTTTATAAGACTAGTTATGATGACAAGTTGTCACTTACAAATATCCATAAATTGAGTATACCAATAATAATTGTGATCAAACACATTGGGGATATTATGGTTGTTAGGTAGTGTGTTTGGTTCCATGGTGAAGTTCCACACCATGCTACGTGTGATTTTCATAAGGCATATTTGGATCATTATTAGTGTTTACCCAATTCATTTTTTGTTTTGTCTTTCATAGTTCTCTTCACTAAACATTTGTCTCTAGCTCTTATTTGCATGGCTTTCAAGTTTATGGATTCATTTGAGTAGCTATGAAGGCGATCAACAACTTATGTTCATATAAGGAAAGAAATAAATTTATTTACACAAGAAATTTGATTTTGTCCAACATTAAACTCTCCTCTTGGGTTTCTGATAGTGCGTGATAGTTAAGGTCTATCTATGGCAATGGAATTACACACATGATTGACCTCAACACACATAATAATATTACATTAAATCAATTCTTATCATGTACACATTTCATTGACATTAAATTTCATTTTATCATTAATACCAAGGAGGAGTGGACATTGCTATCTCTATAGTCCACATATTAGGAAAATGGGGAAATTTGAATACTATGAAAGTCATTGCAAAAACAACAATTATAATCTTATTGCATAATATACTACATGCTTGCAATGCATGCAAGAAAACCTTTTCCATCTAACAAATTAAAGAAGCATCATGTGAAGGCAACACACATATTGGAAAGTTCAATTGCAATCATCTACCATGGATCTTTAATTTTGCTAGTAATAAAGAGTCATTTGCAATATCATTATATAAAGGAAAAGCATAATAGAGTAAATTGACATACAAATTAAAATGTTTCTATAATCCATATCAATTTTCAAACACTTGTTTGTCAAAATATTCTAAAGGAATTGAAAAAGGCCAACAACGCAAACAACAAAAGAAGGAAATATTTGAATGATTTTGGATGTATTGTTTTGTAGTCCATGGTTGTCATTCTCCCTTTGCAAAGTTTTGAAAATCAACAATATGGTTTCGGCCTTTCTTCTTGTAAATTTCAAACCTTGACACCCCACACATGCACATTACATGTAAATTGCAAAATTTCAAAAAAAGAACTATCCCCATTCCCAATTCTCAACTCCTCCATCCAACTCATTTTACTCAATCCAAGTACCATTGAACAATTACAATTTTTTTTAGACTTGAACATGGCACATAAACACAATGTTGCTAGTTATAAAAAAACATTTGCATTGCATATTAAAACCTCATAGTTTTAAAATCAGCACATACCACATCGAAAATGACTTTATAATCCACATAATTGGGCCCCCAAACTTTGTAAACCTTCTAAGGCTTGTTACTCCTTACACATATGCAAAACATTGATGTTTGCCAAGCCACAACTGTCAATGGTAAATCTATCAAGGGACACATCAATAGGTGATGGGGATTTATAATATGATGAACTAAATTCATCTTGATAACATGAAGGAAAAAAACAAGATAGATTTGAACTTACAATTCTTAGGGATTTATAGAGGGCTCATACACCTAGCTTTACAACATATTTTGTAAGTTTGCATAAAATTGGGATTCAAGACTAAGAAACTTGAAAATTCATAAATGACTTACAACAACTTGAAACAACTTCCCAATAGTAAAAGTTTGCAATTCAAAAGATTGAAACTTGAAATCTCAATGTGCATTTGCAAAATGAATTATTATCAGTATGCAACAATGTCCACACAAAATTGAAAGGGCCTATTGCCAAGCAAAAGCCATAGTTGAAATATTAAAACTATAAGGCAAACATCAATTAGTTAAGACTTAGAAACTTATAACTATTGATTCCACAAAAGCAACCAAAATTCCGAAATTCAAAATCCATCTTCATTATTCCAATTTGCAAGCTCATACACCATATCAAATCCAAATCAACCACATGTTTTTTTAGAAATCATCCATTAGCAAAAAAAAATTATATCCTCCAAAGCAAACATTAAACATAAATTGAATATCATGGATATTAAAGTATGAATGTGTTGCAACCTTGGGATTTACTAAAATTTAGCAAAAACATCAATGTTGTCACCATTTTGCAATTTGAAATTGCATCATGCAAGGTTTTCAAGTTCACAAGATTCATGAGAATTGAAATGCACATTACTAACAACAATTATATGTTTATAGTTTTGTTTGGGACTACATCGTTAATGGGGTATTTGTAAGCTAAAATGTACTTCAAATGACACATGAAGAATCCTTAATAATGCCCAAAATGCACCATTGCTGGCTGTCCATTTTGAGGTTTTCAAAATCATTTTTTTTTCAAAAATTAACTAATGGTAGCCCTTTCATGCATGCACATATACAATGTTTGTGAACAAAGTTAAATTAGAATTCTACAAAATTCATGTTGTAAAGGACTTCATTAATTTCATTTAATTTGAACCCCAAACTTTCATGTCATCTTGAAATGGTTTGAAAACACTTATTTTGAACTATTTATGACATTTATCAATTTTGAAGATTAGCAAATATACTCATTATTAATTATTTTAGTCCATTTACAAGTTTTTAATGTATTATTACACTACAAGTCATAAATGTTAAAAAGTGCTTGATCATGTGTAAAACATTAATTCCAATGGTGATGATTCTTTGGATTTGGTTTATGTAGGACATCTTTAAGTTCCAAAAGTTGCAGTCATCATTTGGATAGTTCCAAATTAGAATATATTTAGCCCCTTCCCAAGCCAATAAGTATGGAAAGGTGTCTTTTCAAATCTATGTTTTTCTAATTTTTTTTCCAACACCATATTTGCAAACAAAGTTTCAATACTTGTTTCACCAATTTGGATCCTATTTCTTTTTAATTGAATTGAATTGAATTCAAATTGAATTCAATGTGTTTAAATTCAATTCAATTCAAGTTGCATTCAATATTTTCATTCAAATGGAACTTAATTTTCACCATTCATTTTTGTCATCAATTGATTATCATTAGTAGCATGCAACAATGTGAAACCCAAGTATTCAAATAATTTAATTATTTTACCTAATTAGATTACATAAAAATCAAATACTTAAATCCATTTTTATAAAATCATTTGACTTCATATGCATTTTAATCCATGAAGGTGCCCAAAAAAAACTACCCCATTACATCCATATTGGTCCAATCTACCTTGCACCAATTAACAATTTCTCCTAAGTGGAAAAAAACATACCAGTGAGAATGTCATTGGTGATGGTGGGGAGCTTGACAAATGGAACGCAAAGGTGGAGGAGTAAGTTATGACTTAAGGTTTAAAGGTTTCAAGGTGATCTTGCAATTTGGTGCCATGGTCTTTAGGTGATAACACATTTTTAAAGTCCCATACTTTCTTTTGATGATAACACAAGACCATTTTTTGCCTCACCTTTTGGTTGTTTTTCACAAACAATACAAAAAATCATTGTTATGAAACAAGTTTGAATTGTTGAACCTTTGATTTCAATGTTCTTCAAAAGTATTTCAAACTTTGTTTAGATTGGAACTAAATCTACTTCCAAATACTCTACATGGAGCCCAATATAAAATATTGCATCCTAATATTGTTGCACCATCAATTAATAGTCACCGTGTGATTAAAAGTGATAGATCCTACTTAATGTGTTTTCAAATGTATTATTTATTTATAACCTAGATAACTAGATGTTATGCAAAGACAAATTTTAATTTGCACAACATTGATCAAGTATGACTTCCAATAGGGGATAGGTTTGTGGTTTAGTTATAGTAATAGCCTCATGGGACATGGTCCAATTTTGATAATATATTAATCTTGCAAATCTAATTGTCCAAAATTGTATTGATAATTGGATTAGGAATTGGCCAAGAATTTTGGGCAGTTATTTTTGGGAGTTCAAATGTAATTGCCACTATAACATATACTACTTTGTTTTTCTTAAATTGTTTTGCTTAAGTTTATGATCATAATAGTTTTCATATATTATATTCTTTTCTTAGGATTGTAAAAGTTTTTATTTATTTTCTTAATTTATGATCATAGTAGTTTTCATTTTTGTTTCCTTTTAACACTTGATCATTTAAATATCAAACATAATTGTCGAGTCCCTTGTTGAAAGTTATTTATAACATGTATCAAATTGATTTTAATAAATTGAATATGTTTGTAAAGATTTGGGGTATGAACATGAAAACTCAATGATTACATACTAATTAATCTAATATATGTTACATTTGAATCTTAGTTCCAAAACCTTAAAACCATATATACTTTATTAGCAAAAGAAAAAAATAATGCAATTGCTTTGTGAGCCTTTGTCAAGGGATCCATGTATTACCATCCTAGCCTAGCAAGTTCATAAGGTTAATGCTAAATATATAATATATTTTTCCCTATAATTTGGGAAAAACCATCAAGACATGCATTTAAAAAAATTTAAAAGTTTATTTTCTAATTTATTAACTAGCCACCAGTATGTAAATTTAATAAAATTTCAAAAGTTTATAATTTCTTTTCTTAGAATTAATTATTGCCAAACCTAACTCTATAGATGCAACATGAAAAAATAATAAACAAATAAATGAAAGGTAAAATTTTGATATACCTTGATAAGCATAGTTGTGTGCCACATAAAACTAGAATAAGAACAAATTTCAAATCCCCTCCCATAGAAAAGTGTATTGCTAATAAGAAAACCTTAAACCTCATCCATACATAACAATACATAGGTAAAATTTGATTAACCCAAATATGAATAAGAGTTGCTATCAAGAAAAATCTTTCAATATGAATATGAATATTGGTAGGTCAAGACTTGAAGTTGCCAAGGAACTAATGTAAGTAAGTAAACCTAGTAGGTATTGCCAAATTTAATATTGGCAAGGGCGGGTTGACCTATTAGGTGCATATTGTAATACCTTTGCAAGTTTGACACATGTCTGTTGAATACTTATTGCAATTTTCAATTTTCAATTCAACAAATAGAAATTTTTGAAAATTCAATATTTTCTTTCAAATTTGACCTCTTTTATTATTTATACGTGTAAAATTCCACCTTCCTTGCCTTATTTTCACAAGTTTGGCATTTGTAAAATTAATTTGATTTAAATGATTTTTATGTTACTTATTATCAAATACTTATTATTAAAAAAAAAATGTAAACATGTACCATTGAAACAATGATAATTTTTTTTCCTTCCCTTATAAAAAAACTTTAATTCAAATTTCATTTCCTTCATTCATTCAATTACATCCTCCTTTTATTTCAACCATAGTTCAATTCATCAATATATATTGCAATGTTTAACTCAAATTGAATGGTTTCATCTAATGTAACAAATAATTTTAGTCATCCATAAAACTCTTTTTAATCCAAAATACTCATTTGGTGTCCAATTTTTGAATCATTTTCAATTAGGATATTTTATTATTATGGTACTATAATATGAACAAAGTAAGAATAATCAATATTGTCATTTTCATGTATCCTATGATTGATATGTGCAACAATGAATAGTCAAGATTAAAGCAAACTCAACCTTGGGTGGCACCACTAGGAACCAATACAAAAATTCCTTCAGTAATAAAATTGACCAAATAATATTTCAAACCCCTTTCCTACAAAAAATTTTATAATTATAATTTTTTTCTCTCATTTATCAATTGCATGTGAGAGTAATGGTTTAAAATGTTCATTAGACTAAAAAAAAGTGGGAATTATTACCAAAAAAAAATCCTCAATTGTAATGGTCCTTTTCAAAATCGTACTCTCATAGTTTGAAAATTCACAATTCAATTATAGCTATTCAATTGATTGCATAAAAAATAATCAAATGAAATAACATCAAATTTACCTTAAAATATTATTTCCCCCAAAAAAAACCTAAACATGTTTCAAGCTTGTGTTTTTGACCACAAAGTTCAAGAAAAACACATTTACATTCTTAATTCTTACTATATTCATATATAATTATTACACATTTACATTTTTTAAATGCCATGATTAGGAGCACCAAAATTCAAAATATTATTTATTTTTATTAAAGTTTCAAATTTTTACACACTTCTATAATTGCACTTACCAAAAAAGTCCAATGAAAATCTTATTTGTGACTAAAATATGAAGAGATATGAAGAAATTGTTATTTATTTTGGTAAATATAAGCACTAAATTAGGGTTAATGAATTGTGTTTCAAGAAATGTATAATAATTATAATTATTTTAATCATACTTCTTCTTACCCATCCTGATTTTGGTATACATATTTATTTAAAAATAGAACATAGAATAGGATTTAAAATCAAAATCGTAGAACAAGGATTATAATACTCATGGTGGTGAATCAAAATTCAGGTTCATTGTAACTTTGGAACAAGTCAATCCTTTTGGCAATCCCAATTGTAAGTGGGCCCCCAGGAAAAAAAAATTTCAAAAAGAGGAACATCATGATTAGGAAGCACATTCCTTGTCATGTAACTTCTTCTCAATTCTTTATATGGGCATTAATAAGCGATGGCCTTCTCATATTACATGGAAATTCACCATAGTGGAAAACAATGTGTTTAAAAAAAAGGGCGAATTTTTGCCAAATGACAATTGTTTCCTTCAAAATTAATAATAATAATTTTTAAAAAATTTAGTCATCAAATTTCGAAATTTTAAAAAAATTCACAAATCTCATAGTAAGTTCTTGTAGAAAGAAAATAAAAATAAAATGGTGACTTGAAAAATGTATTTTAATAACCCACATTTGTCTAAATCATCTTATGGATGATTGCACTTTAGCTACATCATCAAATCGAGGAAAAGACAAAAAAAAAAACACTATTGGGCACTCTCATCATGGAAACACCAACATTGTTAATAATGTATGTTGGGCTTGACAATCCACTTGCTTGTTGTCTTGAAGCAAATAGTTATATAAATAAATCATTCTAGGATTCATCACCATGTTAATTTTTCATCCTCAACCCAACAACATGCCTTGAAACTTGCAAGACTATCCAAATGGGGGGAGAAGAGCTAAGTACATTCTAATGCACATTCAAAGTGACTACAAAGGAATTCATTTTCCTAGGTTTTTCAATATGCAAAACATTCTTCATAAAGCGCCATTGGGTCTTTTGTTTGTGTTAGTTAGCTTACTCCACAACCTTTAGAAGCATTTGCATGTGTTCAACATGATGCCATCATTGAATCTTTTTGGGAGAAAGTACTTAAATGTTGATATGGTTCATTGTGAATATGAAATTGGTACTTGTTTGTGTATTAAGTTTGGTATTGATGAGCCTTAGAAGAGAACATAGACAATTACAACTACTCAAGGAACAAAATTTCAAATCAATATCCAATCAAAAGTGCAATTGAAATAGGACTTTTCCAAAAAGAAGAAGAAGAAGAATGTTTTAACACCTTATTAAATCTTTTATATGAAGCCATCTAGTTGTATGATATTACATTGTTTAAAAGTGGTGGCTAGTGTTCAGTCTTCTTTATACCCATTTTTTAAAAACATTTTGAATCCACTACATCACTAAGATCAACAAAATTGTTTCAATCTTGAAATCCTAGAAATTTATAAATCTAAAAATTTGGACATCTACTAGTTTTTGGAGTTCACCTTTGTAGTTGGTTAGTTGGACTAGTAGCTTAAGTTGATAAACTTGGAAATTTTGAAATAAATGAATTTTATCCATCATTTAAATTTCTTGTTTTAGTAATTTCAACAAAAAAATTATTCAAATTTGAATAAAATTTTGCTAGGTTTAACCAAATTTAGCCACAATCAAAATAATATCAACAATGCTTGATATTGAGTTGGTCCCATGATCTTCAAGCACAGCTAAGAGCGAGTTTTGCACAATGGGTACGAATACCAACCACTTACAATATTGGGTTGTCTTTAAATTAATTTGGAACCAAATTTTCAGGCTGTTACAAACCCCAAAAAAAAATTAAAAAAAAAAAACCAACCAACCAACCAACCAACCAAAAACAAAAACAAAAGAGTATGGACCAAAAATATAAGAAAAAAATAGTTAAAAATTTATATATATATATATATATATATGGGTTGGTCGAACTTGAAAGTTTTACATCTCAAAATATTTTACTACTAAGAAATTCTTAATATTCATATAAGAAATATGGTGTACCAAATTTATGTATGCCTTAATATTATTCTCTCATATTTAACTAACTTGAGGCATAATAGAATGCAACTCACATAATAGAAGGCAATGGAACAATTTATCAAGCACATCCACCAAGTGGGTGTTCAACAATCCCCAAGCACCAGACCCGGGGAAGGAATCAAGCAAGTAAACAAGCAACCGCCAAACCACCCAAATTGTAATATAATACTAATCGTAACAAATTCCATAGTACCCACCACCCCCGCTTCCAATGAGGGCAATTGCATTGAAAATGAGGGGGTTGGTGCAAGCGGCTTTTTTTTTTCCCTCCCCTCGTCTTGTCGTCAAACCTCAGTTTCGACTTTTCCATGCCGTGATATGACATTCCTTTTGCTACAATTGGCCAATAAAATGAGTGCGTACCACTAGCAGGTGGCTTCACTGTCTCAATGGATAGATGTATGGATGGATGGATCTATCCACAAGCCACACACACCACACCCTCAATCCGTGATATCACATTGTCACTCAATCGGAGTAATGTTGCACATAAACAAAGTGGTGAGAGGAGGCCCAATGTAGACCTTGATTTAGGGTAGATAGCCAATATAGTTTAGCCATATATGGTTAGCCAAAAATGGTTAGAAATGAGACATGAAGGTTTTTAAAATTAAAGCTTTCTTCTATATTATTGACTTCTTATTGGAATCTAGTATAGAAAGCTGAATTTTTTAAATTAAAAAAACAATTAAATACCCCAAAAAACACTCATAATAACTAATTAAAAAGGTCCATGCGGCTCCATTCTTCCTTGGGTTCTTCTTCTTCTTTCTTCTCCATCTTCGTTTGTTTGTCCTTCTTGGTTTGTGAAAAGCTGAGTGTGGTGAATTTCTGGCTTTGGGTTTCTAACAAGCATTACGGTATCTGTCAATGCATGTGGTTAAATTTTTTTCAACTTAGAAACTTGACTTTCTTGATAGTTTTGGAGTTTGTGTGAAAATTTGTGTTTGTTGGCCTTGCCTACCAAGGCCCTTAAGGATATTGTGTTTAGCTTCATTATAGAGTATAGTGGCTTAAGGGATTTTGGCCCCCTAGGTAATAATAATAATAATAGGTTTATTTTTATTATGAGGATTTTTTAAAAGATGACATCTTTTGGCTTGTGTTGAAACTTGAGATTAGTAATTATAGAGTTATGATATCTTGAAGGATTTTGATTTTCTTTTTTTTGAAGATTATATTTTTGCATGGTGAAATATTTGAATTTCCATAATTCTTCTTTTGCCTAATAAATTGGGAGAATTTGGAATAGACTTTTAAAAAAAATGTAAATGGCAAGGCCAGAATGTGACACACCCCTTGTTTATCCTAAGTATGGATTCCTAAGTATGGATGGTGGTTGTAGATGGACAGAGAACATCACACAGACAACCATCTCTCATATGCATTGACAAGTTCATTCCTTTAATTTTGACAGACTCTGTCCTATGAGCCATTTGAGAATGTTATCAGCACCAGTTTCATCCACAGTTCATCTCTCTTTTTTTTAAACATTTTGAAGCAAACTCCATTCTTGAAAGAGCAAGTTTTTTTTTTTTTTTTTTTTGGGTTACCACAAACAGGGGCATCATTTGCTTACATAAAATGACTATAGCAAGGTCTTGAATATTTACAAACCAGTGTTGGCTGGGTTGGGCTGGGTTTTGGACCCTGGTCCATACCCAGGTCCGGGTGCGACTCCATATCCGGCTCCAGGTGAGATTCTACGAACCGAGCTCGACACCTCGAAATGGGATAACAAGACACCCGCTGCAAGACCCCATGTTCGGTCAGGCAGGTATCCAAAAATCTGGACACGACCCGGAAAATGTTGGGGTCATTTACATCCGGCCCTAAACCTGACCCCTTGGGTCTTAAGGCTTTTTTTAAGATCTGGGATCTTCAAAACCCTCCTAAACAATCCGATTTTTATTTTTTTTTAAATTTTAAATTCCAGTTCTTCTCACCACTGAAAACCCTCCTAACCATTGGTTTTCCGGGAAGAAGTTTTTGGGAAAAAAGAAACCGAAAACCGTACCAAAACTAGAGCTGGAATCAAAACTGGAACCCGAACCTACCTTGAAGCCCTTTTTTCTTCCGGCATATGGGAAGTAAGGGTTTTTTTTTTTTTTTTTTTTTTTTTCCTCTCGGGGGGGGGGGGGTTTTTTCCCATTCTTTTTTTTTTTTTTTTTTTAAACCTGAAAAAGTTGCATTGGGGGAGGGGGCGGGGGTACTTCTTCATACTCATGTGGTCACTTTGAATTGGTTACACAATATTGGTACATACTTAAAAAATTAATTTATTCAATCTTGAGTTCTGTGTAGATAGGTAGGTAGGTAGGTAGAACGAACCAGATCCAGATTGGAATTGGATTAGCTTTGGATTCTTTTGTTTCTGAAGAATTCTTCAGAAAACTGAGAAAATTTTAAGAAATGCCAAAAATTCAGGTCCAGATTCCTAACCAGAGGTTTCCATCAAATTTAAAACAATTGCTTGATTGGACCACAACCTTGGGTTCTCTTCAAAAGAGACTAAACCCCCCAACAACAACATTTGGTGAAAACAATATCAACATATTTTCATATATTTGGTGAACAATTTGGTTTAAACCCTAAACCCTAAAACCCTTTTTGGTGAACAATTTGGTTTAAATTTTCTTTTAATTAATTCATTCATATTATTTCCATTGTTGGTGATGCCCTTGACCTTGCCTCGGGTCCTAAGGTTGCGACCATTTTGCTTGATTCCACCCACTAATTACGGGAGTCAGAAATTGTTCGCCTCCCCCAAAGGGAGTAGTAGTAGTAGTAGTAGTAGTAGGCTCGTAGTAATAACTTACATATCCCAAGCTACAATCCTCCGGGCTGACCGGAGTGAACCGGCACATACATACATGGGGTATACCTTCGCCTTCTTGGGCAAGGCCTTTAAGTGACTAAATGTAACCGGGGAAATGTTCAATTTGGACTTAGAGCCCTTGATTTAGTCGTAGGCTGACATATTCACCATGGTTAGATGCAATCTCCAAAAATTCCAAGTTTTAACCATGGTGCAAGCGTGGATGTGGTTCACCGCTCAGGGTTGAACCAGCTCCCACCATGTCGGTTGGTTCGGTTCGGTTGGTACCTTCACGTTTTTTTATTTTATCAAGGCCTCTTAGTGGTGATATTTAAGCCCAAAAGAAAATGTTTAGATTTGAACTCGGAGGTTAGAGACTCCAATTTATTTAGTCTTATAGCATGGGATGATATTTGTAATATTTAGAATTAATTTAAATAAAATTTGAGAATTTAAACCATGGTACCAATGTGGGTGCTGGTCCATCCAAGGCCAATGGTTTCTATACGTAAAGTGATTTCACTAGATTTTGAGAAAAAATAATGAATTCATTAGTCTAATGAATAAGGACTAATGAACTGCACCCACATTTTGTAACCGGCTCTTCTCCAGACATGATTTAAATAGAAAACTTATCATCATAATTCCGACGATTCATACTTCTTGTTGTTTATTATCTCTGAAGCATGCATGTTGTTTATTCTCAACAGAGCAGACTCATCCACATTGATTTTTTTATTGCAAGAAAAAATGGAATATTACATATAGTAAAGGATGTCGTGAAGCATCATTTCATCCATCTGTCTCATCATCCATCCGTCTATCTGTCCAGTCATCCATTCGTCTTGTATAACTTGTAAGTTTGTTTGTATGAGAACTTCAGGCATTTTTTTTGGACTCCAGTTGTCTTTCTTTTGGAGGGGGGAATTTGGGGGTGGGGGTGGGGGTGGGGGGGGGGGCAAGCTGCTCCCACCTTTGCCAACATTCTAATGGGTGCAGTGGAAACCAATGTAAACATATTAATTTGTTTCAAAAAATCAATAAATTTGCACGAGAATTATTATTATTTTTTTGTGATCTTCAATTGTCCAATATGTTAGTGTCATATGAGTACCATAATATAAGAGTAGCTTTGACATATGTCATTCAATTAATTAATTAATTATGAAGATTTCATGTTGAACAATTAAATATTCCAAAATATTTTTATTTTTCTTGACAAGAGTTTTTTTCTTTTGAAAAAAACATTTATTTTAAATTCTCGATGTTGAAAAAAAATCTCAATGTTTCTACCAATATTGTAATCTGTCAAAGCTGCCAAGGTACTAACTAAGGTAGCTAAAGTTATCCATTATATTGTAGCTACACATTTTTGGAGGGGCAACTTCTTCACTTTCTTTTTTTGGGATGTGAAAATCTAAACTCTAAACTAGTGAGCCCTTGTGTTGTTGGCCCACGTATGTTAAACCTCTTCGAAGGTCACCCATCTCAATACTATTTTGATCCAAGTGAGCTTAATTTCAAAGTTCTTATGGAACCCAATTGACCAAAAAACCATTGTTTAAAAAAATTAATGAATTTATAAAGAATAAACCAACTTTGGATTCAATAGCTTTTATTTTGTTGGTTCAAAAATTGCAAAACAACGAATGTGCATATCACCTTGTCAAGGGCTTTTAAACCATACCAAAAGCAACAAAGCAAGGGGCCTCACGTTTTAAGAGGGTTATGGCGCAGTCACCTCCGAAACAAACAAACAAACAAACCCCTATCTTAATACATAGATATTCACTCTTCCTTAAACCTATTGAAATGAAGGAATTGAATCAAAACAAAGCTAGTAGAGTTGAGAACAACAATTTTTTTCTTTACAGCTAGCAATAGATATTAAAACCAACATCAGTTTTTGTAACATGGAACAACAACAACAACAAAATCTACATGCAAATTATGTGGGTGTTTTTTGTTATAATAAAAAATTTAATTATTTTTCCTTATAGTGATTTTTTTTAAAAGGGAAGGGAAGTTGGGAAACTGTTCCTAGGTGGGGGAATAATATTAGTATTACATTTTATTTTATTTTAATTTATTTTTTTGTGTCTGGAGTCTGGAGGATGAGGATGGAGGAGGCAGAAAGCAAAGGAGGTGAAGAAGTCAGAAAAAACATTTACATGGTTAGGCACAGAACTACTCATAATTATATTCTTCTGAGGAGTACAACTAACAAGAGCAGAGCAGAGAGTTAGCAGAGCAGCCAACCAGTAACTTAGTTCTGGGAGTCTATGGACAGACTGCTGGACTGTCTAAACCCTAAACCCAAGGAGATAGATAGATGACTGACTTCTCAAACTTCTCTAGACTCTATCTAGACTCTCTCTAGACTCCCTCTCTCTCTCTCTCTCTCTCTCTCTCTCTCTTCTTTCTCTCACACCACCCCACACACCCACCCACACATGATAACAATTAACAAACAAATCAATCAGCCAGTTCCTTCCCTTCCCTTCCCTTCCTTCCCCATGCCAGAATTTTGGAACAAAGAAACTTGCTTCTGAACAGGACCCAGGAGGATGAGGAGAGAGAGAGAGAAGAAGAGAAGGATCAGTGCTTTGACTACTAACTTAGCATTCATATTATTATTATTATTATTATTATTACATCCCCATTCTCCCAAACATTTTCTTTCTCTCTCTCTCTTCCTCCCCCATCATCATCATCATTTGACTTGTTTTTTCTTCTTACACATTCCAATTTTCAAAACCAACCCCACATAAGTTATCTATTCTTTCTTATCATTTGATGAGAATGGTGCCTCTTCCTCTCCTTCCTCTCCTCTCCTCTCATGTTCTCTGTGGGTGTCAGAAGTAAAAAGTGCATTCCTGAGTTTATTCTGTTATAACAAAGAATAACAAACAACATCCACCATACCTGGTACTACACCACCCACCCACCCACCTTTATTCACCCATCTACATACCCATTGGAACAAATCGCACCTAATGAATAATACCCACCCATCCACCCATCTCCATACCCATTTTTTAAAATCACATTTAGTGGATATATATACATCATAGAAAGGTGGGGGAAGAGAGAAGAGAGAGTAGTAGTAGTAGTAGTAGTAATAGTATCTACCTCATTTCAAATAGGTGTTTTCACATGGGACATAAACATGGGGAGAGAGGGGGACCAAGAGAGGGGGTGGCCCCTTTGAATAACCAAAAGTTGGGTTATATCCAAAAGGTGAGGAAAGGGTGATACAATACTCAAATATATATATCCACTAGGGGAAAGAAAAGAAGGAGGTGCCACAATATGGACTTAATACTTTGTTGTACTTGTGCAAAGACAAAGTGGGCAACCCTAACCCTCCAATCCCTTCTTCCCTAGATCATGGTGGGGTGGAGGGATGGGATGAGGGGAGGGCAGGGACCCTAGTAGCTATGCCCATACTTTCAAAGTTTGGAGCCATATTGGAATTCTCATCCACCCATCTGGGGCTCAAATGAATGGTAGCCAAAAGGACCCGTGCTCTTCGCTACAAGTAAACAAAGAAAGGGCCCAAAACCATGTGTGTGTCTAAAATGGAACAATTATCCCTTGAAATGAGAATTATTTGTATTGTCTCTCTCCTTTTTTTGCAATGGATTTCTTTGTCCATTTGTGCCCCTCCCCCCTTTTTTTAAAAAGAGAGAGAATTATGTCTATTTTTTCCTTTTTTTCATGCACTTATGAAAGTATTCTAAACTATCTATAAAAGTTGAATCTATCGTAAATATGCCCATACAAACCTATCACGAATCATGAAGCCCCACTTCAAACCAATAAGTGGGGGAGATCAAATGCCACAAAATGGCACTAAAAGTACGAATATGCAGTGGCTTTCCCACGGGTGTTTTTAACAATCCCACTCTAGAATACAATCTTGTAAACAACACAAATGCAAAACACATGCTACATGCCGCTTCTTTTTTGTTTTCTTCTATGTGGAAGTCAAGGTGTGGGTTAATTGGTTAACATACTAAGGTACTTCCCAATGACTTACTCAAATGCCACAAACTTGTAACAAATCGTGTTGTTTTTTGATTGCACATCCATTTCTAAGTTATATACCCTAGATTATTACAATCCCCTTATGGATCACCAGAATTGTGACCCACCACCCAAGGGGTTGAAATCTATGTGCAAGTTGTGTTGAAATATATTAGTGTTGTTGTTGTTGTTCTATTGACGATTGATTGGTATGTATATAACATTCCACCAAAAGTCTTGCCCCGAAGAACATAGTACCAAGGGTTTGTACAAGAAAGCACATGGTGGAAAAACCAAGTGCCCACATGATATCTAGACAAAGTCCACTAGCCCGCATATTTCCCCACCAATCCCCATCCCTCTCCCCCAAAAACAAAAGTGTAAAACACAAACTCACAAATGGAAAACTCCTTCTTCCATTACTTGGGTTCTTTTTCTCCAACTTCTGGTGCGGATATAAAGGTAAAAGTATATTGAAACTTTATTTCTGTTTTTTTTCCATTTAAAAATTAGTATCAATAGGTCTAGTGCAATGGATTGTTGATTTGAGTAAAAAAATTAACAGAATTAATTAATTAATTAATCTAATTAAATAGTATCAATCTTTCAGGTGAAAACTCAAATGCTGATTCTGGTTTTTTGGGACTAAATTTATGGAATTAATGAATTTGGATCGGGCTTTTCTTTTCAGTCTAAGTATTGTAAATACAAAATAGTGTTGACAAAAAATCATTACATCCTCTATACTTTTTTTTTGCTGTCCACAACTCTTTTTTTCTTTTCTTTTCTTTTAATTTCATTTATTTTTAAATTTTCTTTTGGGCTTGTTTTTAACTTTTGCTTCCCCCCCCCCCCCTTCCCCATTTTCTTTTCTAAAAAGGTAGGAGGGTAATTGGGAAGCCCCTGAAAAGCTTAAATTCTATTTGTAAAAAAGGTTTCCAACTGTACTTCAGATGACAAGCAAAATATTTTAATATTTTTATTATTCACTGTACTGCAAGATACTCAATGAGTGTCATGTGCCTCATGACATCAAAGTACAATGATGCAAGAGAATAATTTTTTTTTAATTAATTTTTTTAAATTTTAAAATTAATTTTAAAAAATTAAAAAAAAACTAAAGTACCAACTTCAATCACAGTGGAATCTGCCTGAACTTTCATCTCTTTCCACAGTAAAAAAAAAACAAATTTTTACCCAATTAATTTAATTTACTTTAATTAATTAATAATAATATAATATAAATTACTTAGTAGGTACTACTGTCATTACATACATATCATGGGTGGGGATGGTGGGCTAAAGTTCCTCAAGGAATTCAACAAACTTGACAAAATTATGGCAACTTCAGACATACTTATCACTTCCATGAAGTACATTATATAAGTAGAAGAGAGACAATGGAAATGATCAAAACTATAGTCCACTTTTTAGACTTTGCTATAAAATTGTGCACCAATCTTCAACTATAGTTAACTAAATTCATATTTCTACTCACAAGCTAGGCTTCCATTCACCCCCAAGCTAAAATATACCTATGGGTATAATTGCGGATTCCAAGCTGCATCTTGGCTTCTAGTGGGATTGAAGAAGATTTGTCCAGCTGCATTTTTTTCACATTCTGCTGGTGGGATTGAAGAAGAATTGGAAGAATTGAAGAGGAGTTGGAATTCTCGTTTGATCCCAGCATCAAGATGTGGCTGGAATTCTTGTTCAATCCACCAGCAGAAATTGAAGATGGTGCAATCGAAGAAGAATTCCAATTCTTCTTTAATCCCACCAGCTGGATCAGCAGAATGTGAAGATGCAGCTGGGGGGCTGTGATTTGCATCTGGCGTGGGTTCAAGTGCGAATGCCAAAATCTTCTGGGTGAACTCAAGTTATGGTTTCATCCTGTGAATCAAATTTTTGCAGCAAATTTTGGCCTCCTGCCAGTTTCCTCACAAAACACAGCTCTAATCAATGCTCCATGAAATTGGGTATGAAGACAACATAAACTTGTGAAGACTGTTGTAGTTTTGCAACAACACTCAAAAGCAAGAGGGAACCGCCCCGATTAGTTGTTGTGCATTACAAGATCAGCACACCAACACTATCGAAACTAACAAAGTCACACACATAAACAACTGCAAAGAGTCTCAACCTTGCCACAATAGTTGACCCTTTTAGTAGTGTTGGAGGAATGGCAACTCAAATCTCCAAAGAAAATAGATAATAAATATACATGGCCTTTTGAAGCACAAGATCCGAGAATGGCAAGTTGGTGATTTTACTGGTGTAGGGAGTTTTGCATCTCAAGGGAGCAAAATTGTTGAATGTGTAGTGGGGCTTATGAAAAGACAATAAATCTACCGATTACAAAACACCTTACCCCCCCCCCTCTCTTGGACATCAAGCAGCAAGTATGACAATACTCAGAGTTCATACTCTACTTGATCACCTTAGCTGTGAAAGGACATGACATTGGCATTGCTGGAGTTTGAGCTACTGATGATGAAGGAGGAGGAGGAGGCTTGGGTTTGGAGTCATAGTCTGCTATTGCTGGGATTCATTGCTTTCTTTCATTTATGAGAAAAGAATTGCTCACAACCCACAACAATGTTTCTAGCCATTCCACCCAATGACCACAAGAACATATCAAATCTAAATTCATAATTCACAATGCACAATTGCCAACTCCAGGTGAGAGTAATATGTACTGTGCAGTACTGAGTTTTTGCAATCTAGAAATGCAAGAGGATGCAAAAGACATGGCTTCCAAATCACCCATCCCCACCACGGTTTTTTGGGGTCAATTTTGTGAGATCGAAAATTTCTCCTGAAACATTGAGCAAGTTCAGTCAAATTTGCACTAGAAAAACAAAATTTTCCAGGAATTTCCCAATTTGATGACAAAAAATTTTGTTGAAAAAAAAATTCACTGATCTCCACCTCTCTTGAGTCTTTAATCTTTTGAATAATGAAGAAATTGTCTTAAAAAGGCAAAAAAACGTATTATTTGAGACAAAATGACATGACAAAATAGTTGATCAAGTCATCATCCCCTTTTGCCCAAACACACAACTTTTTTGCATGTAGGAAAACTATTCCTCCTGATTCTCCTGTGTGTTTTTTTTTTGGTGTGAAAATTTTGCTGATTGCTGGAGACTGAATGCGTGCTACTTATTGGAGGCTGGAGCTGTTTGAAGTTGAAGCAACTACACCCACCACATAAAACCATCATATACAAATGTGTAGCCAGAAATCATACCCTGTTTTCTCCATCACCACTTCATAACATGAAAAGCCTTTTGTGTACATAATAAGCTTTCCCTTTTAAACTGCTAAAGCTTTTCTAAACCATTTTTTAGTTTAAGAAAGTTGGTCTCCTTGAAGAGGTGCAAAAGTCATATATTAAATGAATTGTGGATTCTAGTGTGGGGTGGTACATAACCTCTTGTTCAGAGGTTCTTGACCTTCTGATTTGTCCTCCACTCTACATTCACCAAGCATAACCTGTCACCCTTCCGTTTCTGTACATGCATCATGCAGACAGGACGTCGGATATGAGTTTTTCATCAATTGAGAGGAGAGTTACATGATTTTTCATCCATCAATTTGAGAGTTCTGTTGTTGCTCTCGAACCTCTGAAGGGTGCATTATGTCTGGCAACCAACAACCTCAAGCCAGTTACGTAGTCCATAACTGGTTTTCCAAAGGGAAGGACCGCATGCCATTGGACAGTTAGGCAACGGTTATAACCCATAAACTCTGTGTGCACCAACTATATCTCTGTGAGTCTCTCGTAACTTGCGCCCCTCTTTAATTGTGAGAATGATGACCATTACCCATCGGCCATTTTTTATTTGTTGTTGCGAACCGGTTATGTCTGGTAACCAGCTCAAGTACACTTCGTTACTGGAAATAATTCCGACACCTTTGTGCCTGAATTATTTCTGGTAACCACCAACATCCTCTCACTGGTTACGTGATCCTTAATCAATTAGATCAATCCGCATGTATTGGAACCTACTGAAACTCGTATCCCACTTTCTAATAATTCCTGTAGTTTGGTTCTATTCCATTCTCCTCTACTAGTTGATATGCAAAGCAAGACTACAATTCAAAATAAGTCATGGATGGATTCAGTAGGTGAAATTAGTTAGTTTGCTTGCCCTCTGGCAAACAAGTGCCAGGCTCCCCTCCAAGAATGTTTTCCTTTCAAGACATGGAAAGAAGGTATAATAGGGGAATGGGGGGACACTCACTCTCCTCCGCCCCCCCCCCCATATTCTTTTCTTTATTGCTTGCTGATGATGAAGCCTGAGAGAGAGAGAGAGAGAGAGAGAGAGTATGTATACCTTATGAGGCTGCAGGGGCTTCTTCTTTTCATGAGCCAAGAAGTAGTAGTAGTACAATGCTCAGGAATAAAGGAACACACTTAGTGTTGGCTGGTTTCTTCGGGTACTGGGTCAGTTCCTGAAGCGGCAGACTTGCGTGGGGAGAGGGGGTTTGTTTGTTTCAAAGGACAAAGCATTTCCTCGTCTCCCCCCTTCCCTTCTATTCATGTATTTATCAAAAGAGACATGAATGAATCATGATAAGAATCCAGCAATTTTTTTTGTGCCAGGACACAAAGCCGAGCCAAGCCAGCCAGCCCCACATACTTACTTTCTGATGAAGGAGAACATCACCACCATCACATGCAATTGCACTCCTCCAGAGGCAAAGTATTTTTAAATTACCACAAATAGGGGAGGGTAGTAGTAGAATCATCCCAGAGCAAGTTATCCTCCATAATTAGTGTTGTCAGTGTGATTGGGTGTTTATCTGTCTCTCTCTCATTGGGTTTAGAGGACTAAAATCTCCTCATTATCAGTCTCACCTTTGTGATCGATCTTCCCTTTCATCAAGGTTGCCTTTTTTTTTCTTTTTTTTTGTCTCTGACATCTCTCTCTCTCTCTCTCTCTCTCAGTTGTGGGGGCTAAGAAGAAGGTGCTGGCTAATGGGGAAATGGGACTTCCAAAATATCATTGCAACATGCATCAATTACTTCTACTACCCTTTTGCTCCTTTCACCTAACCAATTGTAGGGAGTATCTCACTAGCATGGCAGCACACCATTGGACAAAAGCTCCCCTGTTATGTTACATATTTTGTGGCCTTCTGACATTTTTTCGTACCTCCCTAATGCAATTTTGCATGTTCCTTGTCACTGGTTGGCTGAACCTCGTAACTCACCTTCTTCTTTGTCCCATAAGCCATAAACCTCAACTCTCCTATGCAATCGGTTCAAGTCCAGTAGCCGGCTTGAGTGCATAGTTTACTGTGATGTGCTAGGGAAAAGGCTCTTCTAGGATCTATCAGTTGTGAGTTAACAAGTGCACTCTCCTTGGGTCCTCATTTTTTGTATAAACATTAATTTATACATACAATACTATATAATGTTATAATATAATATATAATATAATATATGTATAAAGTAAAAATGCTTGTTATCAAGTAGACATAAATTTGAATGCACAATGCAATTTCCTTTTTTTTTCCTTTTTTTTGGTTGGGTTTGACATTTTGTACCATAATGTGTTGCAAAATAGAATTTCCCATATAACCCTTTCTTTTGTATATAGAGAAGGATTATAGTATTAGCATAGAAAATACACACAAATATATAGGGTCTTTGGAATAGGCATGTCCCTCCGGGTGAAACAAAAGCCTATTTGGCCAATGAGACTACACGAATGAGGAGCTTTGAATCGTTTTGAGGAGTTCACTTCAATAAACCGGCACTACCATAGTACCTAGGCCAAAAGTTTCAACAACCCATTGTTGAATATTTAATTAATTTTCAAAAACTCAATTCAACAACTTTTTTTAAAATTATTTTTACATTTAAAAAAGCATTGAGATATTAATTAGTAAATCGATAGAGGTTGAGTACTAATTAGCTAGAAACCAGGATCAATTGCAATTTCATGAACATAAGAGGGTTGTGTAGTTTACTTTTTAAATAATGAAAGAATATTATTATTATTCTCTCATCAAGTTGTTAATTTACTTTTCTCATGTACACATATTATTATTCAGACAGTCACTTGATTTCTTTGTGAAAGCAATAAAACAAAACCCAATGAATGGGAGAAAAAAAAGACAATGAAAAAAATTTTAAAATAAACATATTATATTGGTGTTGTTTGTTTGGGTTGGTTGACATTTAGTGCTAAAATGTGTTTGGGTGTGAGTGAGCAGGACACAAATTATGTAGCTGTCCTGAAGAGAACTTGAATAATTGTCTTTTTGCATTTGTCAAACTTAAGTGGAAGGTTATGTAACTCATCATTCCAGTGATCAAAACCATCTCCCTTTCCTTGTGTACTATATACAAACACTAGTGTTGTTTGTACATAACAGAATAATGGTGCATGGTGTAATGACCTGAAAAGGAGGGGGGAAAAAAACAAAAATAATAATTTTTAATTAAATTTAATTAATTAACTGATATTATATTATTTTTAAACATTGAGATGCAGAGAGAACATCATTCTAATAATTGAAAATTTTTATACAACATTCCTTTTATCTACCTAAGAACCAACATTCTTTTTTCACTGTAGTTACCCCCCACCCCCAACCCCAAAAAAAATCATTTGGAGAAAGATGTAATGGTAACATACACTCACATTCTCCTGCAATCTTCAGACCTTGGGTACTCTGGATTATGGAGGTGGGGCTATTCACTGCTGATGGTCATGAATATAGTTGATGAAAATAGATGGGTTGTGGTGCTGAAGAATGTGGTATAAGTAAAGCTTCCCATTTTGATGACTTAGAACCCTAAACCCTAAACCGAAGTAGCTTTCGGAGTGTTAAATTGAAATTTTGGTTTTGCTGGCTATGAACAAAGTGCAAAGTGCATACTTATATATATGTGTGTGTGTCTGCACTAAGAAATTGGTCAGCTCTGGAGCAATTTTTGATTGTGTGTGTTCATGAGCAACATATGCATCTGAAGACAAAGGAAACAAACCCAAAAGAAAAGCTCAGGAAATAATCATGTGGAGTGCTACAAAACACACAATTGCACAGTTCTGGGTCGAGGAATGACCCTATAATATAAGGAAATGGATGTTTCAGATCTGACCGAAAAAAGACCAGCAACCATTAGCAAGGATGAAAAAGAGGAAACCACAACCTACAGAAAAGAGATAACCAGATTACAACACATAATTGTGAAATGGTATGAAGGATACTATGTCCTCACAATTCATGCCCTTGTCGTTAGACTAGGTCAAAAATGATAACCAACACAATTAAAAACAAGCACCTCATTGTATAATGGCTTTACCCTTTGTCACATGTTCAAGCAAAAGCATTATGTACAATGAAATTATGTGATGCAATTAGATAATTTGAATGCACAATGAATAAGTTTATGATATGTCCAAAAGGTCTCACTTGTTCATTGTTCATATGAATTGTTTAACCAAATATGATCAAGTTGCGAACCATATATCGTTACACTTTGTTGATTAAGTAAGAAAGATTAAACGTGTCAATTTGAGAACTCAACTTAAAAACCAAACTAAACGAATCAAACTCAAGTGTATTCAAAATTTTAAAGTTTAGTGTTTGAAAACTTAATGTCTAAAATCTCAATGTTTGAAAACTTAGTGTTTAAAAACTCAATGTTTAAAATTGTTTGTCAACTCCATAACTTATCCAACTTTTTCATTGTGTATCTCTTCAACAAAGTTGTTTGACTAATAAAAAATAAATTGATAGAGATATCACATAAGAAGCACATAGACAATTATCATATCACAAACTAGTAGAGTATCATTTATGTTTTTACCATGGCCTAAACTAGCTAACATTTTTTCATTGCAAGAAAAAATGACATCAAACTATTTTGTTGGTATCTTTGTGTCCATTCTCTTGTTCGGTCCTCCAAAGTATGTTTCATTTTTGTCTCAAAAAATATGATTACTTATTTCAAGTGCAAAACATTACTTGTGTTGATGGTCCATTTTTTCCATCTTATGTTCTATGACTATGGCAAAGAATAATTAGGAATCTTAACCCAATACTAGATATCTCCAATGTAGAATGTTCACAACATGAATGCAAAATGAATTATGTGGGTTGAAACATGGGCCTTCACATAATGTAACAAATAATATGTAATGATCCCTTGTTCTTTGAATTTGACAACACTGGCCATAGGGAGTTGAGACCTACACACATTTAGATCATAGACATGTAGTTTAGAGGAAAAAAACATCAAATTCAAAGCGGACATCAAGTTTACTTATGATTAAAGTTTAAACTTTTCTTTTATTCTTTTGATTTTTTAACATAAACATTACTTTAAAATGTAGTTGCAACACTTCTTCAAACTTGTATGTATAACTTTTGTAAGATCGCAAACTTAATAGCCTAAAAAAAAAAACTTGAAAAAAACCCACTCTATTAGGTAAAACTCTCAAAAATTACAAGAAAAAGGGTAATCTTCAATGATTGCCATGGGGAAGACAATCTTGCCTACCAACATTAAATCAAGAAATTACAATGGAAAAAAAAACAAACAAAGATTCTCAATTATCCATATAGGAGGTAGGAAGGTAATTACCTTCCAACCCACATTTAAATGCTTCTAAAAGTTGTTGGTCCAACAAACCAACAAACCATTACCCTCCACCTTGCTACCTACATGTCATGATGTTGTTACTTTCATTGAACTACTTGCAAACTACCTTATCATTAGCTACCTTCTAACAAGCTTTCATATTTTAGAAAGTTAATTGAGATGTAACCCAAGTAAGAAAGTAAACTAATCTCAAAATTGTAATATTCTACATCAAACTATTATTATATTAGAAGGAAAGTGAAGCAAGAATAAAGAAAGCAAAAAAAACAAAGTGCCCCCACATGATACACATTTGTTCTATAATATTTATGCACATTTGCATTTCATACAACACTTTTCCCTTTCACACCATGAGAATTTGTGTCTATGGAAACCTCATTATCGTGTAACTAAAACTTTGAAACAACTAATATACAACTACATTACAACTATCCCATGGAAATATGAGGAATTAGAAAATAAAATTCCATGTCAAAAGTTCATGGAGTTCTATTGTAGTTACACATTAGTCCCAAAATGGACCCCTATATGGATGATGGTACATATTGTATATACAATTTTGGTCAACCATGTTTGACTTTGTTAGCAAGTTACACGAAAATCACATATGACAACTATAATATAATTAGAATAAATGAAAGATGCATTAGCAAATTTATTTGCAACTACTTTACAACTATTATATTGGATCTTTGTGAAACTATTCAATTATTAGCTACAATAAGTATCGGTATAAGTATAGATATTTATTATTACTATTATTATTATACATTAGTATCTAGATTTTAGATTAATAGTCAATATTATTTCTTATTAATTATTGTGAATTATAATAGTTAGTGTACCTAGTAGATAAACTATGTGAAGGTAGAACCACTCATCACCAATCATTGGTTGATGCCTAAATAATTTTGAACATATATTTTTCTTATCTATTTTTTTTTTGATGTAAAACATCATAGGAATGTCAAAATCTATTAATGTGTTTTTTAAGAAAATGACCTTTTATTTTTAAATCTCATGTCTTCCTTGTTTTTAGTTTGTTTTCAACAATGTAAAGTGAATAGGGTGCACCAAATTAAGATTTACATTAATTATTTGAATTCAAAACATAAAATAACATCATAAAAGAGCCATGAAGAAGAGGAATGTTTGGAATTTTAAAATGTAAATTAAGTTGGTAACTTAAACATTGACCCCACTTACTTTTGACCACCATATTTTCCCCATTTTTAAAATTTTTTTTGAATAATTTAAACAATTTTGCATGTGTCAAGTCGAGGTCTAATCTTTTGTACTTGAAAGGCAAAAAAACAATGTATTAGGATTTGAAGTTCTTTAAAAGCTAAAATGTTTGTTCACTGGCATGTCTTGTAATAATTGCAAGTGAATTGTAATTAAGATGCAACTAATTTTTTTTAATTCCACATTATTTGTCCTACCTTTCAAATTTGTATAATATATAATTAAGTGCACTAGGAGTTTTTTTTAAAAATGACATTTGGAATAAGCCAATAAAAAAAATTGACTATAAAAAATTAACCCAAAATAAAATAGGATTATTCCAAATGACCTACCTACTTAACCTAAATCTACTTATATATCTACCTAAACCTAACTACCTATTGAATTTGACCTAAGTGTCACGTTTGAACATTTTATTGGCCTTAAGTTGAATAATATAAATTAAATTAATAAAAATATTAAATATTGAAATACATTTAGAATTGTCATGTGTCCATTGACGATGTGTCATCACATCATTGCCATGTCATCACATTGGCATAATAGTTACAACATAGTTGCACAAGTTATATATGTATACAATTTCATATATAGTGAATTGTGTTGTTGCAACTCTTGCAACTTGTTTGACAACACTCAAATTATAAATATATGTTAAAGTTGTAAATGGTCATTGTAACTCAAAACAACAACTAAAACCCAGTTGCAAGCCTAATTATAGAACACCTATTTTGTCATAATGTCATTCCTCCAAAATTCCATACAAAAAATGATAAGGGTCCATCTTCAAATCCCACTTTCACAAAACCACACAAGGTCCACGCTTTTCCAAAATAAACTCCCTTATCCTAATTCATTCACAAATATTTCTTAATGATTGGTAAACAAATACCGATCACCCATATCAATGGGCCAATTAATCCTAATGGCTTCATCCACAAGATAGAATAGAGGACAATAAGTAATCTACCATTAGTAATTATCTAGTTACTAGGATGCTCATTGGACTAACTAGTCTAGGTGGAATTTCTACCCCTAATAACCTTAATGTTGACATTCATGAATTTTTTCTATTTGACTAGGGATTGTACATTCTCAAGTTGGAGAATAAGATCCTCGATGTTAGTTTTTTTGAGAATTTGGCCCATTTTATTGTAGACCCATTGTTTATTAGTTCCAACAACATGCAAATGTAAATTGCCCATGATCTTAATATTAGTGAAGTTCCATACGTTTAGGTTTTGGCAATGTAAATACCTTCGATTACCTTCACCTCCTTCATGGATCTTTTACAATGCACCTATATTAAATGTGGCATTCATTTAGCAATATCTTTAATGAGTTCCTTATAAAGGGCACCACTCATGCAACGATGAATGTTGATGGAAATGAAGTATGGTGGGTTAATGAATACCCACCCCAAGTGTAGTTTATCAATAGTGTGACCACACTTCCCAACATCTCTACCAACATATGCAAAAATATGCCTTGCATGTTGTGGTCCATGTGCCCATGATCATGGGAATGAAAAAGTTCTTGACCTCAAAAACCTTCTTGTGAATGTCCATGAGAATGATCATGGATATGTTTACAATCGTTGTCATGGTTACAAGCATTACCATTTATGACCATGTTGACTATGGTGGTGATGCAATTTTTTGTTGTTACCAAGATTATGTTTATACTAAATCCTATTATTCATGTTGATAATCATGTTTATGTTCATCATAGTTAAAAAGTTATACTTGATACCTTAATTATACCTTGCTCAATTTTTCACAACGGTTAATGTGGTCAACATCATGGTCATAGCCTCTATGATGAAGACCTTGGATAATAATGTGATTATTACCATGATGGTGATGATCATGTTCTTCAACCTTGAGCATTTTGTGATCTTGTGAATGAACAAGATCTTTGCTTGATTTGACTCCATGGAGCTAAGGTTTATGGTCATGGGTAAACACATGAAAATGTGTATAGGAACCACCATGACAATGATGAGTTTTTTGAAAAAATATCAAACCAATAACATTGACCAAAAACCTTTTGGAACAAAAACCAATAGTAGGTTTTTTGTTCAAATTTCAAAAGGGTCAAGGGTTCTTTCCAACACCTCTCGCATGATCAATGAGGCAACTAGTTGTGTTTGCCCCATACATGCTTGTTAAAACCTAAAATCATACATGCATATCTACCATCCTAGGGCAATAATAAATTTGTATAACATAAAAGGCAACAACAATACAAACAAATTAATCAATTAAATTTTAATTGATTTATATTTTTGTTATTAAATCTTCATTAAAGCCTTATTGAAGCTTTTAAATAACATCAAATTGATTAAAAACGTTTATATTTCAAACACAAATTTTATATTAATATTTTATTTTATTTTTAAATTGACGTGTTTTATTTTAATCAATTCTTGAATAATCTTTCAAATCATTTTTTTAAAAATCTCATTTTAGTAATTTTAAAAGAATTGAAGCTAACTATTTGTATGTTTGTCAAACAATTTCATTTTAAAAATTAGTCATATGAATTTTGTTTACATTTCATAGTGATTTGAAACCTCATTATACAAAAAGGCAAATGACAACCCAAACAAATTAAATGATATAGAGGCATGATTAAATCAATTACCCAACATTCATATTTTGAAAAAAAAAACCCAACAAATAGATGGGTGGACTTCAAAACAACCCATCAATTAGATGGATGCACCCAAAATCTACACGTGCGTGTTCATTAGCTTGGGGCAATAACCAAAATAAAAAGGATTTCATTTGCATACTAAAGATGATTTCAAACTTCCCATACCCATAATTGAACTTGGAAATTGTTTTAAACTTTGAAACATAATAAACATATATATTAACTAGTGGTACTTGTGACCTTCGGACACCTGTGGCTACACCACTCCAGCCACCCCGAACGCGCAGTGGTCCCGACCGACATTGTGCGAATATCAGAACCAGCCGTGTGTACCCTCAGGTTATCAGTCCGGGTATTTACTCCTTTACCCGACGTGAGAAAACCCGAAACCCCGGTTCTGACATTTTGAAACTTGGTTCCCAAAAGTTTTGGAAATTTTCGAAAACACGCTCCTCTATATAACCGCCGGTTCTTTCGGTAGT
>Ga0116231_10003890_pt1 | contig 30624 bp, 23 predicted proteins | sample S1TSphgellanicum_2_FD_89695 | JGI IMG/M metagenome (GOLD analysis project Ga0116231, IMG submission 89695) | Host-associated microbial communities from peat moss isolated from Minnesota, USA - S1T2_Fd - Sphagnum magellanicum MG | ecosystem: Host-associated > Plants > Peat moss > Unclassified... | reverse complement strand
TTTTTGTTTTGGCGGAGGTGTGATTGCTGCGTTTTCTTCTTGAGTGTTTGAGGACACGGGGTTTTTGTCGTTTTTTTTTCTCAAGCAAGAAACAAGTTCGACATTCACAGTGATGGCTAATGACAACGACGGGTTGTTCTTCGGACTTTTCGACGATGCAGAGGATTTCAATATTCCCGCCGCCGCGGTTGCCGCTGCTGCTACTGTCGGCGTACGAGAAGCTACCACTTCGGCTATCCAGGAGATGATGCTGATCACCGCTGAGACTTCTTCCGAAGAACTCTTCTCCCTCAGAATCTCGCAAAACGATTACTTCAAGACCAATGTATGTGCCACCGGCCCGCGACATCCATCATTCTGCCATGCTTTTTGCTAACTTGTAATAATCCAGGAAGCAGCGATGATGATCGATCTCGATTTCAGACTTGTTGGGTCTCTCGATTTTTTGCTCCTCCTCGTCCCACTCTCATGTTTTTGTTCATAGTTTGGATCGCCCTAGAAGATTCACGCATGCTTGCTTGCTTGCAACATGACCATTTCCTGCATCGATGGTAGTATTCTTCTCTCCCTCTGCTGCATGTGGTGGGGTTGACAATTCGTCTTGCGTTTTCTCATGATGGGTATCAAGGTACTGGATGTTGTTGGGTTGTTTCGTGATGTTGTGAAACTTGTGTATAGGGGTTGAGGGGTATCTCCTATTTTGTGAATTGCAGCTGAAGGACCGTGAGGATGCAAAGTGGGAAGAGATTGAGCAGTTGATGGACGATGGTGTGGCAAGTGAGTTCGAGAAACTGGAGTCGTACCCAGTAGGAGGAGTCCCGCTGCTAGAGGCATGTCAGGCCCGCCGAGGAGACTTGATTGCTCTCAAGAATCAAACTGCTCAAGAAGAATGCATGAACCTCTTGAAGTCACAGTTATGTGAAAAAAACTCTTGCCCTAATCCGGGCCCATCATATTTAGGTCTCGTGTGGGAGCTTTTGAGAGTTTGTTTGAACTGCTGCAACTGGTCAAAGACATCAATAGATAATAGCAGAGCTTGCAGGGGACATGCAGATCCTCCAGTTGCGACTAGACACACATGCATGTTACATTTCCATGGTTTTTTTTTTCTGACATGCCATTTTCTGACAAACTGTGTGGAAGTTTGCTCATCAGGATCAACAGTGCTACAGATGATGAAGGGCGGATCATGGAAGAAATAGTAAACAGGAGTCTTTGTGCTGTGGAGCAACAGACGAAGCTCAAGGAGCTTGATGAGAAGCATCAGAACTCAATTCTTGCACTCAGAGAAGACCAACACAAGACGCTCTTGGAGGTGCATGCTCTTCTCTTCTTCTTCTTCTTCATTATCATAATAAATGTAAGTCTCATGTGTCCTACTCATGAACATGTCATTCAATGCATTCTGGGTTACTATTGAGTGTTGTTAGTGTTCTTCTATGCCTCTTGTCATGCAGCATCTCAAGTGTAACAGGGAAGAAAGAGACAAGCTGCTAGATGAGTGGTCAGATTCCAGGATGCTACTTTTGGAACAGGTGGAAGCTACCGAGGCCAATACACAAACTGTTTTAAGTGATGCTTATACCATGCTTGAGCAGGTGCAGAATGCAATCCTTGACCTTCTGAGTTACTACTAGACTTTGAAATTCTTGTTTGGTACCCATCTGAGTTACTAGACTGTAAAATTCTTGTTGTGGTTGTCAAGAGCACTATTGCCATCACAGAGAGAGCAGCTATCTGGGTAACTTTCAGACATGACAATCTTCTGTGTCATGTATTACCATTTTGTAGGAAAGTATGTTGTTAGAGCATGTATGGGTTAGTGAAATTTTCAGACATGGGTAACTTTTGCTTTTGAAATATCACTTAGCCCATGAGGACTTGAAGTTGTGTACCTATTATGGTTTACATTGGATTTGTGGCAGCATGAACAGAGTCATAAGGCAAGACAAGAGCAGCTTGCAGCACTCTTGAGGCATTTTGAAGGGGCATTGGATCAGCGCTCAACAAGCCCAGAAGTATTTGATCAGCGCTCAACCACCCCAGGAACTGTGCATGACTGTAGTGTCTGTTTTGAGGAACTGGACTCAGGCAGTGGTAACACAAATGGCAAGAAAAGGGCTTGCTTCAGACCTTGCAACCATGCAACCATTTGTTTGGATTGTGCAGTGAAGATATGGAGACAAACCAAAAGCTGTCCTATATGCAAGGCCACTCTGACCACTGTGCCAGAAGTAATTCACTTATGAAAGCAGTAATACAAAGGCAAGAAGAATGAGAAACCCATAAGTCTGTTATCTATAAAGCCATAGGTATGATATATCCCCCTTGCATGTGATACCATTGCCCTTGAGAAGTTCAGGGCACAAATTTCTACGCAGACAAGCAGGGACAAGCTAAACCTAGGTCATGATATTATTGTCACTTTAACAGTTTTGGCACATATCTGAGTGTGCCTCATGCTACCATGTTTGCATACAATATTCATAGGAGTGCCATCAAGGAGAGATTTACAAAACACATGGATGCAAGTTCCAAGATGGACTTCATTGTTGCAGTTCCACATATTTACTTGTGGATTTCTTGTAAGTAAAGAAGGCTGGAAGATCATGTACTTCCCCAGCCATCAGTTTGAAAGCTGTTTATCATGAACAATATTGAACAGAATGGACAAATAATCCAACATTTGCTTATTGAAATGGAAAATGTGTGGTTTCTTGCAATATCATTGTGTTCCTTGAATCATCTGGGGGATTTTTGAACCCAAAAAACATAAACTGGACACATCCCACAAACAGAACTCTCTCCTTACCAGTGTCCACTGAGAGATATGTTGGAGGACATATCTGAGAAATTGCTGGAAACTCAAATTCCCGATGCACAAATATGGCAGTTTGATTCCATCAAAAAACCAAAAGACCACAACAAGGGAAGCTCAGAAATGAACAAGTAAAAGTAGCTGCTTGAAACTCAGAGTCCAAGTGCATGAAAAAATTGGGCTCATCTGCCCATCATTGAGATGATAATTACCCCCAAAGAAAATTTTGAGGCAATGGGCATCAAGTGACAAAAGAGGGATCACTGCACATGTCATTCTACTTCTTCTTCTTTGCAGCATCTGAAGCCTTCGTCTGCACAAAACAAGGGGTCTGTTAATGATGTGACTATCCAGATCCTAAGACCTTGAAGGCTAATAGTTGATACCTCAGCAATCCAGAGGACAGGGGCATTTAAGGGTCTCTCTACAGTGTGTTAGTCTTGATTGTAAGAGTACCAGTCAAGGGTAACACACAAAAAACAATGTGTAGTGACCATGAGAGAAAACATTACCTTCTTAACACCTCTGATCTTCTTTGCTCGGTTCCTCCTTTCCTTCATCTGCTTCCTTGATTTCTCCACTTTTGTTGCCAACCCATTCTGTGCGCAGCCCACACAAACTACATCAAAACAGGAGTATTTAATGAATATAACAAGGGGGACTATGCTGTGAGAGCGACCCTGTTAACATGGATTCTTGTGGCAGGAGCTGATAGGCAAAAACAAATGACAACCAGAAACCCTTGCTTTCACCTGATGGGGGCTTGAAGAATGACTCAAGCTCCCACCACCAAGCCAATAGTCTCACAAGCAGTAAGATGTGGTGAAAGATGTACCCGGATGAGGCGATATTTGGGCTCAAATTTCTTGGCAGCATCAACACTGTCATAAATGAGGCCAAATCCTGTGGACTTGCCACCTCCAAACTGAGTGCGGAATCCGAAGACGAAAATAGATTGAGGGTCACGCACATCATAAACCTTTGCAAGTTTCTCCTTTAGCTCTGCCTGAATAGTGCAAGGTAATTTTAGAAACAAAAAAAAAATTGAAATAACCTTGTAGTCCATTTAACAAAAACCCAGCAATCTAATTCCGTGCAAAGAAAATAGCTTGATTGATAGGAGAATGTTGGAGCAGTGAGTACTCTCCTTGCCCTAACCCCAACAAGATATACCAATTTTTTGCATTGATCGATTCTTGTAAGTATCTGCATAAGCACTAAGACTGAACACAGGTTATGATGAGCAGGCAACAACATAGAGAAATACACAGCATTTCAGCAGGAGATCACCTTGGAAACGTTTGCACGGCCAGGATGGAGAACATCGATGACCTGCACAGTCAAGTCACCATCTTCATAACTTCTTCACAAAGTGCTCCACAACACCTCTTACAACACCGATATAGAATGTGTTTACAAGAGGATTGCGAAGAACAGGAATGGCAAGATCTTGACTTGACCTTTTTGTATTTGCCATCATCCCAAGAAGAACACCTATGCATGACTGTCTACTTCGTCACTCTACAAAAGCATGGTCCTATACGTGCATGCCCTAGACTCAGTCAAAAGAGTGCACAAAAACCACCAACAAATGTTCCTCTTTACGGCTACAATAGTATGAAAGCGCGCAAGCGGCTCGCAACAGAATGAATTCTAGAGGAGAAGAAAAAAAGGAGAATGGAGGGGCAAGTGACTCACAAACTGCTTACGAGCGAGCAGACGGTTAGTCATGAACTTACGGGTACGCACGGTGCACGCCCTCTCAGCCATGGCTACAGCAACGCTAGATCGTGATACAGCTCTGGGGGTTGACGAGCGTCAAGAAGCAGAGCAAAAGAAAGAAAGAACGAATGGTCGAAAGAAAGTGCTATACAAAGCGAACTGCAGAAAAAGGACGCTCGACTGCACAAAACTCTAAATGGCCAAACCCTAATTCTCGAAACCCTAAAAAAGGTTACAGCCGTGGATCTCCTCTACTGCCCCCCACCATTTCATACGTGTTAAGATCTGAACCACACTTTTCTGCTCAGGGGACCTAGGTGTGGAGCCCTACCTACAGTATAGGGTCAATGGGCAGCCTGATGGCTAGAACTCATGGTCACCGCCTTGGGGCCACCTTGCAAAGTGGCTGGGGATTCAAATATCTATATGGGAGCCTAAATTTGACATATTAATAATAGGTATGTAGAAATCTCAAATTTTGTACATAAATTTTGAGCCATAGTAAGGTAATGCGAGTTGGTTGGGGTATTTATTTTTATTTTTATTTTTATTTTTTTAAAGGTAAAGCCCTAGGGAGCTGAATTCCCAAAATAAAATTAGTTTCATTCTACTTTCATTATTTTTAATTTTTTTTGGAATTTCATGTGTTCATGTTTCTAATGTTAATCGCACAACTAATTGTCTTTCTTCATTTCAAAATGTGGCCTACATGTGAAAATATTTTGATTTATCTTACATTTATTCACTTATATTCACATGATAAAATATAGAATAAATGATGAAATATTTACACCTACCTTTGCTTTGTGAATAAAAAATTGTTTGTAATTCATGTTAACCCTACTTGGATCAATATTTTTCACAACATATATATCTTTACTTAGGGTTTTTTTTTTGGTTGCAAAACATTGTTGCCATTGTTCCCTCTTCATTACTTTATAGGTAAGTTTAATCTCTTTTCCTTTGTTTATTTGTTTTCTTTTTTCTTTTTTGGGTCTTTATTTTGTGTCATCTTGTAATTAGATAGTTCGCTTCAATTCCAAATCTAATTCCAACATTTTATCTAGATTTTGAATACTGTTCATTTTTGTATTAATTAATTTATGGAAGGTTGCATACAATTGATCAAGTGATTCAAATGGTCTGAGCTTAGTTTTGTTGATGTCCACTGAGAAATGCACACAATTGATCAACCTTAGTTATGCAAACATTAAGCCCTCCTCACCTCTTCCTCCCCACTTCTTTGCATCAATGAAGATTGCATCCATTTGTACCCTACATAAAACCTAAAGGGGAGAACAACATTAACAAAATTGAGCTTATTTCAGTTATGCCCTACCAAAATGGGGTTTGCACTTAGCTCTCACATTGCACACCCATATTTTGGGCACCCTTATTTTGGTAATGTCCTTGCACTTGGGCTTTACCTCACACAAAAAAATCACACCTTGGCCACCACTTTCATTCTGGTTTTTTGTCTTGTTTTTTTCTTTTTTCTTTTTTTTTTTGCATTTCTGTTTAGGCCTCTTGTGAACAAAAATGAAGACTACAAATAATAATAGTATTGTACCATAGTATTATTTTTACCAAAGGCCAGTTCGACACTAATTATATTATTTTCAGAAATACTTTTTTTGAAGGAAAATAAAGAATCTGATGAAATATTTAGGAATATATCATGTGTCGAAATGGAATCCTCCAAATTAATTAATTAATTATTCAACAAACGTGTGTCAAAGTTGCCAAGTTGGAGGTTAATAATCAGCAACAAAACTTTGTTGAATTTTGGTCACAAAAGGTGACCTTTCTCTCAAATGCGGTCTTAAAACAGCGAAGGAAGGAAGGATTTGTTGTTTTCTCCACCCTTCGTTGCTGCTCTTGCGCAGCGGCCATGGCTAATGGAGCAGCTATGGCCACTGCGGCTATGGCGTCGCACGCTCTGCAACAGAGGTTGCAGCAGCAGCAATCTGCTCTCGCAAGGCCGTGGAGAAGGCAGGTGGAGCTCTGCAGATTGGCAGCCGGACGTGTAATTATCAGGAGCCAACAACTCGTTGAAAACCGCTCTTCGCAAGGAGGAGTCGTCGTCGTCCGAGGAGGACTAGAAAGCCGTTATCGCAAAACCAATGGCGCACAAAAATCGAGAATGTCTGCTCAGGCTTCCGTTCTCGGAGAACTGAGGAGTCATGTTGTTGCAGAGGTGGAGGATTTGAGGTTACAGGAGGCTGGAAGCGCCACAGGGGAAGAGAGCAGCGGAGCGAGTAATTGCGGATTAGAAGAAGTTGTACACGGCGAAAATGACGAGCGGGATGAGGAAACCCTTGCAGTAGATGCGGGTGCGGGGTCTAGCCTTGGAGATGGAGCAATCTCTGCAGCTGCACTTGCGAAAGAAGTTGCAAAGAGGCGCAATTTCGCAATCATCTCACATCCTGATGCAGGCAAAACGACTCTGGTAATATATTCAATTTCTTTTGTTTGTCTTCAACTGTTTTGCATGACTTTCTTTCCAGCTCCTAATAATCCTCGAAATTGTTCCAGTCAAAATAACTATTCTGCTAGGTCTGTGTGGGAATCTTGTCTTCAAGTACAAACACCAGATCTTGAGTACCATATTCAGATTCTATGACACAAACATGTAATGCTTTCCTTGTTGGAATCCCTTTTTACCACGCATCCCTTACTTTGTGACCTTGTAGACAGAGAAGCTGCTTTTGTATGGGGGAGCAATTCATGAGGCTGGGGCAGTGAAGGCCCGTCGAGATGCCCGCCATGCAACGTCAGATTGGATGGAGCTTGAAAAGCAAAGAGGTATGTGACATTTCTTAGTTGTCATAGCTTGTAGCTGGATTTGGACTTCAGATTTTGGATTCATAGGTGAAGAAGTGGCCATGGATGTCCTTTGAGCTTATGCAGGGAACTTGGTGTTGTGGTTTGTTTGTTTGAACAGGTATTTCCATCACGTCAACTGCATTAGTATTTGAGAGCAAAGGATACCAAATTACCCTGCTTGATACACCTGGACATCAGGATTTTGGAGAGGACACATACCGGTGAGCTCTCTGCTTCCAGAGAAGATTTTTGGAGTTTCTTTAATCTCTTTTCTAGCTTCCACAAAATGGTACAGAGTTTGTTGGTGTGATAATGATGGACTATAGCTTACTTCTTAATCAGAATGAAAAAAAATCAAGTGCACACAAGAAAGCTGCTTTGGAACTAGGCTTACAGTACGTGGTTTTACCTTTGGTCAGGACATTGGCAGCTGCAGATAATGCAGTAATGCTGGTGGATGCAGGCAAAGGCTTGGAGCCCCAGACCCGAAAGCTTTTTGAGGTCAGTAATGAAATAGCCATTCTGCTGCCTAGAGTACTTGAATTCTTAAGAGCCCCCTTTTGAGCGCAAGGTCTGAGTAGCTTGAGCTTAAGATAACATAAGATGTCAGTTGCCATTGACTTTCACAATCATTCAGACTGACACTGCATTTGTTCGTGATCTGTTTAGGTTTGCAGAATGCGCAGGCTGCCTATCTTTACCTTCATCAACAAGATGGACCGCCCTGCATTGGAGCCCCTTGAGCTTTTGGACCAGATTGAAAGGGAATTTGGGTTGTCAACATACCCTGTCAATTGGCCAATTGGTTCTGGTGATAGGTATATTTGTGATGATATTCTCTGATTTTCTTGATCTATAACTTAACTGCTAATGCACTGTCTAAACAGTCCCTTGGGATGCATATGAGGTCTTAGGGTGGACAGTATTCTGGACTATGTGAAATATGCATGTTGCATTTAGTTGTCAGGGTTAGGTACTTTGCTTCAGAAAAGTGAGAGGACAAGATGTGTTAAGCATCGTCTCAGAGTTTTCTGAAGCTTTGCATTGTATTTGTACAGATTTGTAGGGGTGTATTACAGACCTCGACAAGAGGTACACCTTTTTGAGAAAGGAAAAAAGCATGGTAGTCAAGAAGCTTCAGTACGAGTGCTTCCCTGGGGTGATCCCTCTCTTGAAGATATTATTGACCGAGACCTCTTCCAACAGCTCCAGGTTTGTCTTGCCATGAATTTGTACAGATTTACTATGCTATTGTGTCCTGTGGATGACATTTCAAAGTACCAGGTTGCTTGATCATTGTATGTGACTGTTTACATATTATTGGACACAGGAGGAGATAGAGCTTTTGGAGGAGCTCACACCCCCATTGGACATGTCAAAGATTTATAGTGGGGATCTTTCTCCTGTGTACTTTGGGAGCGCTATGAACAATTTTGGGGTAAGCTTTTCTGCCATGTGCCAGTGGACTTCTGTAATGATTTTACACTCTAAATTGTTCAATTGCTGAAGCTGTGGTCATGGGAAGGTTCATAATGCTATGAGTCCACATCAAGGTCAAAAATGAAGTTGGAGTTAATGTTTGTAGGTGGAATTGTTTCTAGAGAGCTTTCTGGGGTATGCAGTTCAACCAGGCAGTCACAAGAGTGATGTTGGCGAAGTGGAGCCTGAGTATCCACACTTCACTGGGTTTGTATTCAAAGTAAGAACCCTTGTCTTCAACTTGAAAACTCTCTGAAAATCAAATATGCGTTAAAGAGAGAGTTTGCCCAGGTGGTTGCAGAATACCTTGGAATATGATTGCCAGTTAGAGAATTTGAAGTCTGCCACTCTTGTGATCACATTCTCTTATTTTCAAATTAGACTGCATGAATCTTGGTAAGAAGCCACATTTGATGTAGAACCTAAGTTAAGTCTAAAATTACTCAGTATGTTTTTGGAGTATGCAGCTCCAAGCAAACATGGATCCAAAGCATCGTGACAAGGTTGCCTTTGTACGTGTATGCTCAGGTCAGTTGCAGTCCATCAGTTCTTCTCATAGATGCCATAGATTGCTGATGGTTCAGTTTTTGAAAAATGTCATAGGATTGTGGAGCTTTGTGCCTACTTTTGTTGCCAAAGGTCTCACTTGTTTCAAAGTTCATCAATCTAAATGAACCAATGTACTTTTAAAACAAGTTTCAAGGTTACAATCTTCCATTTTCTCTTATTTAGTCTTGTCTCAAGTCGCATTTTGGTGTATGTTTGCAGGCCAGTTTACCAAGGGCATGAAGGTGCAGGTGGCAAGAAATGGGAAGACTCTTACACTAACAAGGCCACAGAAAATGTTTGCACAAGATCGGACTACCATGGAGACTGGGTATGCTGGAGATGGTAAGCAGCAGAAACTCAATTTTTGCTGTTGCATATAAACTCAGTATTACTCTAGAGAGCTGGACACAGATTTGCAGCAATGATGCAGTATTTCTGGTATCTTGAAGATTATAGCATTGTGCCCTATAATATGCACCTAAAAAGTGATGACCTAGAACCAAATAGGCCATCCTGAGACATGGTTAGAAATTATCCAGTGAGTCTGATGCTATATTCTCTATGTGAATCTCAAAATGGAAATAACTCACTCTTGACTGGGGGCACTGTGTGTGCCTGTTTGCAGTGATTGGTCTTAACAACCCAAATGCTTTCTGTATTGGGGACACTGTATATTGTGGACCCCGTAGGACATTCCCAGGGATTCCCTCTTTCTCACCAGAACTCTTCAGCTACATGCGCAACCCCAATCCATCAAAATACAAACAATTCCTGAAGGGTATTACTGAGCTGCTTGGTGAAGGTGCTGTCCAGGTAATTTAGAGCCGTGAAATGGAAGCTTATATGGTCTCAACTGCACTGCCTTCAACAGTTCATCTGCTTGATTCTTCTGCTCCATCATTGCTTCTCTTTTTCACGTTTGCTCATACAATCTCTTGGTTCAATGCTAAATGCCACTGTTCTCTGTCTCTAGATATTCTAATGACTCAATAATTGTCTGATGAGCAGGTGCTGTATTCAGTGGATACAGGCAGGACAGATCCCATCTTAGCTGCTGTTGGGCAGCTACAATTTGAGGTGTGCTCAACAACCCTTCCATCTTGATGTTCAACCCTACAACCTTGAGTTTCCAAAGTTGTCTCTGGAGTTACCTACCAGCGCTTGCTCTATATGTGAGGAGTTTCTGCAAACAGGTGAGGTATAATGTAGAACATCATGTACTTGCAAGAATGATCCAGATTGAAGATTTGTGGGGAGTTCTCTGAAGTCATTTGCATTGTCTGTGGAGGTGGAAGAAGTTTCCTTACATATTAGAGTTGCTCCTGATGAACAGGTTGTACAGTATCGAATGCAGAGTGAGTATGGAGTAGAGACACAGCTGGAGCCTCTGAGCTTCAGCGTTGCAAGGTGGGTGACAGGAGGCTGGCCTGCCCTTGAGAAGGTGGGTCGCATCTACAACTGTGCTACTGTCAAGGACCAGGTAAGGGAGTTCCTTGCAAGGAATTTCAATATGCTTGTCGAAGGAGTCAACACCCTTGGATCAATATGCTGACATCATGCATCAATCTTGCATCTGAGAGTGTGGTTTACCATATGGAGTTTGACAGGTGGTTCTTATACCCAGTCAAAGCAACCATAAATTTGAGCACTGACTTGCATGTGTTGCACTTGTCTGCAGTGGGGGCGCCCTGTTCTGCTGTTCCGGAATGAGTGGAATGTTGCACAACTTTTGGTATGGAATTATTTCCCTCTTCTATATCTTGGTTCTTGTCTTGTACCTCATGTTTAGCAGTGTGTCCAGCCTCTTGGTATTGTGGTAGTGTCATTTTTTCAATGGCTCTTATTGATGAGTACGACTCTTTCTTTTAAGGAGGATGTGATCAGTATTAAAAAAAGAAAAGTCTCCACAGGTTTCTCATAATGGTGAAAGGTTGAAACCTGCCAACAGTAACAAGATATTTGCAACCTCAGGCAGGGCATCCTTCAATTTTGTTAGGGAAATATAATGTTGGATATCATGGTAGTTCTGTCAGGGGTTCCTTACAAACATTCTCAGAGCTCCAACACTTGGAATTGTCAACTTATGTGCAGAGCGAGCATGCCAGCATTGGGGAGCTTGCTCCATACGCCTTGCCACCTGATCAGACATCCATGAAGTAAGGATTTTTTCTAGTGACAGTATCATAATTGATTTGGATTATAGATCAGAGTTACCTGTATCATTGAGTGTAAATTTTGCCTTCACCAAATTCTCTGGTTTGATAACAAGCACCAGAAGCAACAACATTCAAACTCCTTTTCCACATGAAAATCAGTTAAAAGCATCTCCACGCACACCCCCTATTTGGGCCTCTATCAGAATTCATCACATCTAAAATACAGTGCTAATTATTCCCACATCCCCAAAAGTGGATAGTAAAAAGTGATAGACTATTTAAGTGTCACCACCTTTATCAATCATTCTGACTTGCTGATCAAAATAGTCATTTCCTTTTACTGGCCCTCATGTAGTGCATTGTATGCTGAGTTTACTGTTGACATCCAAACTGAGTTTCACACTACTTGACTGCTATACTTAATCCAAAATATAGTGTAAAGCCATTGTACTTCTGTGGGTGGGGATGCCCTTAGCACCAAATAGGCTTGCCCAAGGTGCCCATCAAGCATCAAGTGAATCCTTCCACCTTCTAAAATAATATAAGCATCTACAACTGTTGAATCTGTTCAACTCCCTATGAAAGTTGAAACACTTAATCAACAGTCCAATTGTAAAAATAAGTTCATATTTCTTGAGCTCCATATGAATTGTTTTTATGTAGGTGTATGTTTCCAACAGGTGACAGTTTGCCCTTGACATCATTAAGCTCTGTGTGGTTTCCTCCATTTTCAAACAAATAAGCAAAAAACCTTATATTGAGCTTCATAAGTGAATCCTTTTGAAGTTGCAAGTTTCATGCAAGGCTACTAGTTCAAAATCTTCTTCCACCCTAAAGTTTCTGGGATATTGAATGAGGGGGATTCATATGCTTTGTCTTTCAACTAAACCGACTTTTTGAACAAGGAGGAAGATGATTGAAAGCTTGTGGCCATGTTCATTCCAAAGATGATTATAAAATTAAGAAGTGACAATCATGTATCTGCCCTCCACAAATACCTTGTATAGAAATGAAGCCCCAATGTTTATATGACAGGACTCTCATGGGGTCAAATGCCATGAGAAGCCAATATCGACACAACTCTATAAAAGCAACTAATTTTCTAGATCACTTGTGAAAACACTAACACAGATGTAACTACTTATAGAACAGAGCCAACTGATTCCATTTATATCAGTCCAATCACACAGAAAAGATCCATGATCCACATAATTTAATTGTAAAGTTAGAATTATCCAGAACTCCATCTTAGCCGTGAGTGTGGTGGGATTTGCATGCCAACAAAAGTGTTCAGCATATTGCATGCTATAGAAACAAATGAGCTCCAATAAGTTCAAAGGTTGAAATGGACAGCCATTGGAACTGGTGAACACAAATTGTGCAGGTTGATAATTGAAGAGGTCTCCAGATGCCTCAGGGTCTTTTCATTGGTACCACCAGTGCTCTGTGCCAAGATTATTATAGTATTTGTTTATTTCTGCAGGTTCTTGCTGCTGAAAGTCTGAATGATCATATAAGTACTTGAGAGGTGGTGGTGTGCACAACCTCCCAGTCTGCATGGAGAAAAGTGCCTAAATTACTTGTCTTCATGCCAGACTAGGGTAGTAGAAGAAACACTAACCTGTTAAAACTAGAATATAAAAGCACCTACAACTATATGTCAGCTGAGATTGCTGCAGGCCTTTTTGTCATGAGCTTTCCTGTGAGAGCCCAACAACCTTCTACATGCACTAATTTATTTTCTTCTATATTTTGAGAATGAGATTTATTTCATGACCCAATATAGCCTAAATCCACCCAAAAAAATTTGAGAAAAAAAAACCAATGTTGTGCAGGTATCTTGTTTCTTTTACACCCTTGGGTTGGGTAAAAATAAAATTTTCAAATTATTTTACTCATTGGGTAAGGGTATGTCATTTACCCATAAAAGTCTATCCATGCCAGATCCAGGTATATTCTGAGTGAAAGATTTGTTAGGTCAGTTCAGGGTTTGGGTACCCCCGAACTAGATACCCTTTTGTACATGTAAATACTGGGTATGAATAAACTATATTGATCTCATTATGCTCTTGGGTATATGTATGAAAAGAAAATCAAGCACAATTTGTAGAATTTGGAATTATGAGGTAAAATTTTCAAGAGCAAAAACCACCAGGATTTTCCCCTTTCTTTATTCTAATTAGCAATTTGGAATGTTAAATTAGAAGACACATTTGCAATTCTTTAAACTCCCAAGTAGATTTATAATTAACATAAAAAAGTTCTCAAACTTGTAAAATACATATTACACATAATAACATCATATAATCAACTTTGCAAAAACAAGGTCTATATAAAGTCTAATTCAAGGTTTAATTCCATACATTTTTCAAGTATCTATATCAACCTTTCATTGTTATCATGTCAAAATGTTCATTTGGCCTTTTGAAACATAAGACACATGATATGATTGTGTCATGGTTCATGTTGTGTTAGGTCAATTATGAATGCACCTAAGTCTACAAAATAAGCTTCATGCCTTCCCAAATAAAACCAATCACCATGTTTGTTTGGTGACCTTTGCATTTAAGGTTCCAATTTTTCAACCACACTTGAGCTTGCTTCACATCTTTGTTGTTGGCTAAATATCATTGGATTTTATTGACCTCCACTAGATCGATGAGTTTGGCACTTGGCAATGTTGATCTTGTGTTGTTGGGTTCACTATTATTTAGTTGATTACCATGCAAGGAGAGACTTTTTGCAATTCATCTCCCACTACAACAATTGTAGTTGTGGTTCCATCCAATTGCTTAATGTTTACATCATTAAGTCCATATTCAATTTGAAGTAATGAATAGAAAGTGATCCAAACATCTCATTCACTATTTGATAAAGACTTTTTTTTTTCATTAAACAAGAATTATGATTCTCTTTAATTTTATAGGTATTTGTCATTAAACCAAGCCTAATATGCTTTACTTGTGATGTTGTATCCTGTGGATATATAGTTTTTGGTTCTTTGCATCTAGTTTCAATGAACTATTGATGCTTTAAGCACATGCACATAAACATAAGATCCAATCACTCTCATGTGTGCAACTAAAGGTTTCTCATTCATCTAGATCTTGAGAGGTGTCTTGTTAGGGTATTATGTGAATGAACATCCAATTCAATGTATACATAGTAGTAGTATATGCAACCACCTTAGAATTATGGGTGTACATTACATGTTTGCACTCAATCTATGCAAGATAATTTTGGAATGTTTTTCCATTAAACTATCCACCCGTATTAGATTTAAACACTTTCGCATTGTTTTGTTAGTATTTTGTTTCAATTGATTAACATAGCTCTTGAAGCATTTTAGACCTTGCAACTTCTTGGCAATGCAAAAAAGAACTTGATATGTTGAGTGGTCATCCATGAAAACAATGAAATAATGTTCACCTCTTTATAGATTTAATGTTAAATAAATTAACATGATTAGTATGTATTGAAGCTTCAACTTCTTTTACTCAAGCTTGAATTTCATTTTTGGGGAATGAACTTCAATAATGCTTATCAAAGGCACATCTTTTGCAAAAGATTAATTTTTTCTTATTAGTTAATTTTGAACCATATACCATGTCTTTTGTTGTCATGTGCTAAAATGGATTGATGGTTCACATGACCAAGTCTCCAATGCCACACTTGTAAGCTTTTTCATGAATCTCCTCGATTTTTTTCAAGAAAGGATCTTGTTACACATGTTGCAAATTGAATGTTTTTACGTTGATGAACAAGTGCCACATGTCATCAACTATGCACCCTTCCATGACAACTTGGCCTTGATTGATGAGTTTACATTTTTTTTTGTTGCAAACTATGTCAATGTCCATCTTGATAGTTCTAAGTTCTAAAAAATAAATCTCCTTAATCCAAGGACATGCAAAACATTGATCATTTCACTACGATGCCACTTGTCATTTAATTTGACCTAAATGGCGAAAGTGCCAATTCTAGCAACATGGAACTTAATTCCACCTATTCCCTTGACAATCTCACATTGCCTTGATGTATATTTGTAGTGCTTGAACTAATCACATGATAAGTCATGTGTTGTGTACATCCAAAGTTACCAATCAATGCATTTTTATCTCTTGAATCATTAATTGGTTGATCTTCTTGTTATCCAAGCTTTGTAGTTTGTTGTTGGCTTGTCATCCTTTTGTTTCTTTGACTTTGTCCTTGTTCTTCGGTTTGTGAGGACATTTTTTCATCCAATGGCCCTTCTCTCCACAATTGAAGCATGATGAGGTAGCTTCTTGATTTCATTTTTGTGTGTTGAATATTGTTCATGAGTTTAGATTAGCTAATTTCCTTTAGATTGCAACTTGATAATGAATTTGGATTTCTTTATCACCAAAACCTTGATTGTGGTATTGTTTGCAAAACACAATTTGGCCTAACTCTCCTTGGTGACTAAACAAGTTAACATGTCAAAGCATTTTGTTGTACTATTTGGTACATTGTCCTAAATTGATAAAACTGGATGCATCTTTCCAATAAATTGTGAAGAACTTTAACAATAACATTTGAATAATCAAAGTTATTGCTACCTAGGCCTCAAAACCAATTGATGATCATCTCAAAAATTAATTATTAAAATATTTTTTCAATCACTTGGCAAAGAAAACTAAAGGCTTGATTGTTGCCTTCTCCCAATTGGTAGTTGTTGTAATTTTCAATGTTACTATAGCAACATCACCTCCTATTGTCAAGGTTAGTTTGTATTCCAAGCTTGATACAAGATCCATAAGATACTTTATTTGAAACATAGCTTGCATTTTATACTTTCACATGATGAAACTTTCACCATTAAAACTTTCAACATTGGTTAAGTCATTGGTATGATCCACGTAGTTGATTACTTTTTTGAACTTTTGACACTTTACAATATGAACACCAAGAATCAAGAAGGAAATAGAAAGGTTTTGTTTTTTAAAGAAAAAAATTGACTGTGTGCATAAGCATGTTTTTTTTTTTTTAAAAATGGAAAATTATGAGTTGAATTACTCTTGATATTTTTGTGTGATGTTATTAAGACCAACATTATTTTAAAAAATAATACTACATAACAATATCTAGGCATGGGACCCATAACCCTTTGGAAATTCTTAATTTAAAAAAAAAAGATTGAAACACATGAGATTAAAGAGTGTAAATCAAGATTATATTGCTAATTAGCAAATGGTTGTTACATTATTAATATAGTCCAACACATGGATTCTCCTAATTGACATTGTTACTATGTGTGAGGTCAACTAATGAATAGTTTGTTGTAAATTGAGTATCCACATGCAAAATGATTCATGATTCCATATAGAAATACAAACATGGTATGGCAACAAGCTCTAACCTAGGGGCAAGGCAAAAAAGCCAAAATGCATGGTGATCCTTTACTATTTATTAGTTGTAGAGACCATTTCATGAAATTAGTAGTACATAATTAGTAACTACATCACAAACTTCCCAGGGAAAAATAATGAGAACTAATCTATAATGTAATTTGGATCAAATGTCATTTAAAAATGATTTTCAACAAATGTTAAAATTATATTTTATTATCATAGTATCAACATAAACATAATTATTCTTTAAGATGATATAAATTTTAAGTCTACTTGAACAATAAAATTTTACATTTGTGTCACAAAAATTATCATAAAATGACAAACCATTATTCTTTTCATCATCATAATCATGGAATTATTAAGTCAAAACCATTGTTCACTATGTTTATATATTTTCAACAAGTATTTTATCAACAATAGAGTAATAAATGAAAAATACACAATAATGATGTGAAAACAACTTAATAAATCACATAAATTTAATGATTCATTATAATCATATTGAAATTTTTCTAAAAATATTTGTGATGTAACAGTTACTTCATCTAAAAGCATTCCCAAAGGTCATATGAAAAGTCTCATTCAATAGGTTTTTGTTAATTTAAATCGCCAACATTGCAATATATTTTTAGTGCATTGGTTAGTTACTTTGAAAGTGGTTAAACATTTTCAATTGCTCACTTCAAGAAATTTTTAAGGCTTTAATGTTTTTATATTTGTGAATGTAAATGTTGATTGAAGCAAACAACAATAACCATCTTCTTGGATTCACATTTTAAGAGCTTGGATGTGGTGATAACTTTTATGAGAAGGGCAAAGGTTGTTGAAATGATGCAAGAGTATGATAGCAAGGCCCTCATGCCACTTGTTGTGGTTGCATTCCTACTTTTGAGCCCTATTGTTGTTACATCTCTTCATCAACTTGCTCCATAGAGAATTGTACAAATTTTGAGAATTGTGAACCTTGTACTTGAACATGATTGTGGGTTTTTGTTTCCATGGACTTAGATGTTTTGCCATCAATGAAACATTTTGTGTGTGCTTCATGTTTAACAGCATGTTTGTGATTTCAAGTTGATCATTTGAATTCTATATATGTGATTCTACTCTACTTGATTTCTACTTTCTGCAAGGGTTTTGTTCTCTTTCAATCTATGTCTTCTAGGGTTTGAAGCATCAAATAAAAGGTAAGATATTTTATGGGCATCAATCATGTGTGCTAAAATGTTTCCAAGCTCTACCTACAATCTCACTTTGATTCTCAATAAATTTGAGCTCAGTGTTGTTGTGCACTACCAATGACGATCAACTATTTAATTTTTTTCTTATGTTCATATGGTTTTCAATAATTCATCATTATTTATGTCAATGGAAAAACTAATTTAAATTAATATACATTTCATGGACAAGAAAAAACACATGTTAATTTGCCTTTTCATATCCATGTTGGTGGAGAGGAAGTTATAAAATGGAGGTAGCAATTATGAAAGGTGAGAGATAATTATTGAGAAAGTTAATAGGAAAAAAAAAAGTTGTTAAGAAAGAAATGAAATAGTTAGGCTTGAAAATGAGGCAGTTATTTCTGAAATTGTCTTTGGAATGGTCCATTGATGACCATACGAAGGATTCCAAAAAATCCCCCATATACAAATTCCAATTACTCGTCAATGGAATTATCAAATATCACAACCAACTCATTTGAATGTAATTTCAACCACAAAACATTTTTGCTATTTAAAATAGTAGCAAGTTGATCACTACTAGAGAAAAAAATTTGCATGCTTAATTATCATCACATATTTCAACCTTTCACTTGAAAGCCATAACATCTTAATTTCAAAGATCTCAAAGAACCATCAATTGGCACCTTGGGATCTTTAAGTCCAAGTGAATCAATTTTCCCTCAAATTTTCAAAGTGCAATAGCTTGCCACAATTTGGAGAGATACATGAGTTGACAAATGTTATTGCAAACTAATAAGAGCCTTACAGATACAACACAAGTGATTTTCACCAATCAAGCCTGATGGCAAGATCCTGCCAAATTACCAATGACAATACATTACAAACAAAATCATTGGTAGACTGTCTTGGGAAGAATGGAACCTTCAACTCCTACGTAGTTATAAGCTACAACAACTAGATTAAAACAGTACCTGAACATGAATACTACTATATGCATCCTTGCAAGAGGTTAGAGAGCGGAAAAAGTTTGCTGCGCATCTCCTCCTGAACCCTCTTCATTTCCTCAGGATCTGACAAAAATAGAACAGTAGATTCAGAATCCTCATTCACACTAATCCCAACTTTACTGCCAAAAGGGACGAGCTTTTGCCTGATAGTCCAGAATGTCTGAACTGTATACAATAGACATAGTAACTGGGGGAGGATGATGATATACATTTATACTTCCTATGGTGCTATATGTGGTAGTGGGGGTCTGTATTAGTTCTTTGTGTGCACTTCTAAATTAGCCAAGTTCATTGTAGACTTGCTAAGGTTATACCTGCTGAACTACCTGATGTTCTCTTGTTCGGATCGACAAAGGACATTCTTGGTCTACAACATCTATTTTCCAACATGCTCTTGCTTGTCTTGTCATAGGAAAGGTTCTCTTTATGATTGTACTGATGACAATGACACATAGTTCTGCATTCATTCATGGAAAAACATCTCAGTAGAAAAGGTCTGTAGTTTGCATACCAATTTGGTCCATGAGCTTTGGCAGGAGGAAGATACAAACAACCATGAACCCAATCATGAGACCTGTTGGACTTTTGAGCAGTCCCATCACTCAAAATGGCTCCCTCTTCTGCATACCCACCAAGTAATCTCAAATTAATGTAATGGCTGCTCAACATGTTGATTATGGATCACTCCAAGCAATTCAAGTCCACGACTGGAGGCTGCTCCAGCAAATACTGCATAACCAGTAAGGAAACTGCTGCACTGGAAGCGATGGTAACCTGATTCCCAAATTGATGCAAACCACTTCTTACCAATTTTGAAGTGGAAAGGAGAACAACTCACCTCATAGTAGTACTCTTCCTGGAGTGGCTCCAAAACCAATGAGTCAGGCAGGCTGCAGCCACTCTCTACAAGGCTGGCACACACCTGCCCTTGGAGCCTTGAACTCACATCCACTCTAACCTGGAAAACCCACAACAGAAAGAAAAAGATGGCTCTTGAGGGCACTTGAGATTATATGTTGCAATAATCTTGTTACAGTTTTCTGCTAAAAATTACTACAAAACTCTGGTTGGGGTCAAGCACTAGTTCTGCAAGAGATACATCAAAGGAGAAAAGGGCAGTGCAGGAGCATAGAAAGGCACATTACTGGAGAGAAAAAAATAGCCAAATGCTACAACCTCCAACAAATGCGTGCCAGCAGGCACTCCCTGGCTGCATCAGGAGGAAGTCGAAGGAATACTTCTCTTATATATTTCTCTCCTGCCTGTCCCTGCTCAATGTAACAAGGCTAGAGTAAACAAAATTGATCAGACTATTCTCTTCAAAACCGTCTTACTGGTGCTGTAAAGATGGGTTGCAGAAGGATACAAGGCAAACGAGCCATCACTTCCAACAAATGACAATTTCTGGCCACCATTGAGCACCACTTTCATGTTGGATGTCTTGCTCACACCCTTTCCTGCCAAAGCTGCAAACATAAACTCACATTCAGAATCCATCACACCATACACAAAGAAAATACATAATTAATTGAGCAAGATGAAAAAGGGACATAGGGAAGTTGTCATCTGAAGTGTGTGCAATATCCACTGTGGTGATTCATGCACTTTGTTTCCCAAGCTTAGAATACTAACCTTGCAATTCCACATGACCCTCCACAACATGACCCTCACAACATGACCCTCGTTATTACTGCAATATGCTACAACCACCCCACACCACATTAGCATGTCCTAACAAAACTCCTCCTCTGGATTTATCCAAAGTCTATGGCTTCGAGTCATGTATATTTGTGCACCTTAATTTTTTGAGATATGAAAAGACGAGGGTCCAGAGTCCAATTTCCTAAGAACCAATTTGGATTGATTTGAAGCAAATTGAATCCTTGAGTTGGACTGTACCTGGTCCCTAGCCTGATTCTTGGTTCTTCAAATCAGGAGCTCTCCTTTTAGCACTGTTTTTTTTTGGTCCAAACCAATTGATTATCCCTCCAAAACAGGTGCCTTTAGGTTTAGCCTCAATTTGCCACTTTTTGGTCTTGGACCTTATCTAAAGGCCTTGGGATCAATTTAAAGCTTTTGACCAATAAGATTGTTTGAATTCATTGGTCCCTGGACCTTGGACCCTCATCGAAAGTTGCCCTAAGAATCCCTAATCCTCGTCCTAGAACGGTCAAGAGTCGCCCTAAGAATCCCTAATCCTCATCCTAGAATGGTCAAGAGTCGCCCTAAGAATCCCTAATCCTCGTCCTAGAATGGTCAAGATACAAGAATGCGTAATCTGAAATTTTCGGCTAAACTTATATTGCTAATTATTTTGTGCCAAACATCAATAATGATGGTGCCATAAATGTTAAATACCAGTTAAATACCAGGGTTATATTGGTCTGAATACCAAGTATATACCTGCCACATACCAGCCAAAAATCAGCCTTGGACCCTAATAGGTACACAAAGGAGCATGGTGGAATGAAAAGTTTGGAAAAAGATGAGTTCGATGGTTGAGTGTTTCTTCCCATTGCACTTGTTGCTGAGGTAGGTCGTCAGTGGAGAGAAGAAGAAGAAGAAGAAGAAGAAGAAGACGAAGAAGACGAAGGGAGTTGGAGTTGGTGAGCCATGAGGAAAGTGAGCATCAAGAAGGCGGCAGCGGAGTTTGAAAGTCTGTCGGAAGAGGAGCGGCGAGCGTTACGCATCAGTCGCTTTCATGCCATGCCTGTCCTCTCTTCTTCTTCTGCCTCCTCTTCTCAACATTCTCAACCCAGGCAGGTGCAGCACCATAGTCATTTCTTTCACTTTTTGCAAACAGAAAAACAGAGTGGATGGCTTTTTTTTTATAAAGTTTTTTACGTGGGAGGGTGTGGAGCTCAGAAATGAAAATCTGAAAATGGGTAGCAGTAAAGTCTACGAGAGAGAGAGATAGATGTAGACGAAGAAGACGAAACTCCGCGTTTGGATTTTTCAGGGTGGAATTTTTTTAGGGTTTGGAGCTCCAACGTGAAATCTGAAAAATGGAGAGAAATAAGTCTGTGTGTGTGTGTGTGTGTGTGTGTGTGTGTGTGTGAGAGAGAGAGAGAGAGAGAGAGAGAGAGAGAGAGAGAGAGAGAGAAGAAACGCTGGGTTTGGATTTTTTAGATGGGATTTTTTTTAGGGTTTGGAGCTCCAATGTGAATTCCAAAAAACTGGAGAGCAGGAGGTCTGTGAGAGAGAGAGAGAGCGAGAGAAGAAACGCTGGGTGTGGATTTTTTAGATGGGATTTTTTTTAGGGTTTGGAGCTCCAATGTGAATTCCAAAAAACTGGAGAGCAGGAGGTCTGAGAGAGAGAGAGAGAGAGATGCATTTGGATTTTCAGAGTAGAATTTTTTTAGGGTTTGGAGCTCCAACGTGAAGTAGGAAAAATGGAGAGCAGTAAGTTAGATAGAGATAGATATATGTAGAAGAATACGAAATGGTATCTTCATGGTTGAACATATTTAAGTTAAATGTGTTAGGGTTGTGGAGGAATATGGTGCGGAGCAGCTCAGAGGCTCAGGAAATTCACAAGCGAAGTTAGAAGTGTTGTTTTTCTTGAATGGTGTGACAGGTTGGCACATCCAGGAGGCCCTTTGGCAACAAATAAGGCTGTAGCATTAGGGAAGTTCTTGAAGAGAAAGCTGAGCGAACCAGGAGGTGCAGCATCACTGGATCCTGCTCTTGTTGAGCAGGCGGTGAACAATGCCAAGGCTACTGTTGAAGCTGGTATATTCTGTTCAAGTTGTTCTTGTGAATGTTTTTAGTTTATTATTTTGCAAATTGCATTTCTTGCACAATAGGATTTAGAAGGACTGCAGTCACATCCCTGACCCCATCGTCTTCCTCCCCCCTTTTTGTGTGTGTGTGTGTGTGTTCATGTCTTCTGATTCTGATGTTGGTTCTTTCCACAGGCAAAGGTCAGTTATTGAAATCAGGTGTGAAAGTGCTTCATGTTGATTCATTTTCTGGCTCTGATAAGGTACTTTGATACTCACACAATGTCCCATCTACCATTGTCTAATGATTGACAAGTGTGTTTGTGGGCTTTGGAGTGTCCAAACAAGTCTACACTGAATTTTTTGTCCTCTTGAATGATGATGATGCTTTCATATCTGTCCATTGTATTTATCTCTGTTTCAATGGTCTATTGCAGGAGGATGATCAACTGGAGAAGACTCAGAAACCAGCAAAAATTAGGAAGAAAAAGAAAGTCAACAAACAGATTGCAGACCAGCAGATTAAACAAGACAATGGCATGAAGAAGAAAGGCAAGAAGAACAAGAAATTCAAGTTCTGATACGGGTTGGTGAACTGCAGTAGTAGGTAATAGAGGAAGGTAGGAAGGTCAGTCAAAATTTCTATTTCCTGTACAATGGATGATGAGTATATTTGCAAACAATTGTACAGAGCAGACATTTTTCAAAGTTTTTATACCCTCTATCTCCATCCATATATACATGCATCTACAATCAATGTGTTTATTTATGTTTATTTATGCTTGGGTTTGAATGGTTCAAGTTGAGAAAGGGTGGTCAACATTTTCCAATTGCCAATTAAATGTAGGTCCTAAAGGAAAGTGTTTCTTTGTCAACAGGAACATTATTGTAGGTTACTTGTAACGCATATAGGTTAAAGTGTTCTATGTCGATTTATTGCAGGTTCAAGACAAATGTGAAAATGAAAAGCATCTCAATTATTGGTGGCTCTGATCACACCTGCCCATCTAAAATACACTTAGTAGAGTTTCTAAACTTTTACATTGCACTATAAGTGCATAATATTATATGCAAAATAGAGACAATTTTGTCAATTCAAATGGGCAATTTGCAGGTTTGTAGGTTGGCATTTATTTGTAGTGCGTCAATAGTAATTGTCTGTTGTTGCCATTGTAAGTTCTTGGACGGGACTAGGTAGATAGGGTGTAGGGTTTTTGTCTGTTACATACTAGGTCCATCTTCCCCATGTTATTGCAACTTATTATTAAATATGCTTATAGTTTTTTTAATATATCACATGTTATATGTTAATAATTGTTGAATATATATGATTTTTAAAGTGTGCTAATTTTGTTAAAATTCGCATTTCATTTTGAAAATGATCACAATTTCAAATCATACCAAAATATGTTCATTGTTTGAAAGGTCACAATCTTTTATTATAAGCTACATTTTTTTCTTTTTATATCATGTGCATTATATCCCATTTACATGTGATAAAAAAAAAATTTAATTATGAGATTTTAAAATATATTTGAATATGCAAAGTTCTAAGGAATTGCCAGTCTTAAACTCCACTTCCTTCAAATTCTTGGTGCCGATCTAACATGCATATAACATTACATTGGATTGCATGAAATCACTCATGTAAAATGAACTCAACAAGCTAGAGGTTGTCAATCACAAATCTTTTGCTCATTAAGTTGGTGACCCAACATAGACATACACATTTACATAACCCAATTGTGTATTAGGTAATGGCCATTGAGAGAATCCAATCAAACATCGAGTCTAACCAATATATTACCAAACTATGTTTCTTTCCACAATGTTACTCAATATATTCATTTGAAATGGAATTGAATTTCCACAAACACAACTCATATTTATATATTTGATCATCACTCAAAAGGCAAAGCAACACAAAGCCCAAGTTAGTACAAGTAGGATAGTGCTACTTCAAAATGTCACACACATTAACTATGGACCCTTTACCCAAACTAGTTTTCTCACCTAAATTGGTCCTCAAAGGAGTTTCCAGTTTTTGGATTTGCATTAATCTATAGGCCTTCTTCACTAGGCTACTGCTGGCTCATATTCTTAATTAAATCAAGACTAGTAGTCAGAATAAGATCTTGCAAATGATACCCAATTTCACTCCCTTTACTATGGCTACAGTCAAATTGGGGATGAAACAGGGATTTAGAGGGTTAAAATAGGCCCCCAAAGCCAGGGTGACTTTGTAGATAACTTTAATAGGATAAGAGAGACAAGATGAAACTCATGATGATTTTTCATAATGAGATATTATTAGATTTGATTGGCTAGTACACTAATTTGATTTGCCCAAAGTGATGACATTTAATGACTCCTTGATCTACAGTCTTCAAGATTTCATGATTATTATTATGTATGGGGAAATTACCTTGCATACACTATTTTGAATGTGATCCCACATACATGCAGCCTATTTTGAATTGACAAAATTTCATGAAGAGTTGAAATTTAAAATTAAATACCATAATAGTAGTAGTAGTAGTAGTAGTAGTAAGAGGCCAGCTTCAACACATGTTTGTAAAATAACTTGTTAAATTTGAAGATTCCATGTCAAGAAAAAAGTTAGAATATTTTTAATATTATTATGGATTCTTTATTTTCTTTCACAATATTTTGTTCTTTTGAAAATTTTGCTTTTTTTGAAAATTTCAGCATTTCAATAAACTAATTTAATTAGTGTCAAAAGCTGCCAAGGTACTACAGTGTTTGAAAATGAAGTGGGTTTTGAAGGTTTTAATTGAAGCACAAGTTGGAAAAAAATTAGTAAAATTTTGCTAAATTTCTATATTTGATTTCCAGTAAGTAGCCAAAAAGTACAGAAAAATAAAATAAAATTAAAGATTTATACTTCATATCTAGTTTATAGCCAAATTTGGCTAAATCTTCCTTTGGTTGATCACGACTTTGGCTGAATCAAAAAAATCATGAAAAATAAATAAATAAATAATAAATAAAAACTATGCATAACTTATTAGCCTTATGTGTGGGTTGATTCTGCTGGCCTGTAAAAATTAAATTGGCCTAAACCCTAAACCCTAAACCCTAAAAACTGAAACAGGTAAGTACAGCAGCAAAAGCAGACAGAAGCACAAACCTGAGGAAATGAACCATGTCAATGATTGGTACCTATGTTGTCATTCACAGATGCAAAGAGTGTAAAATTACCCATAAATTAAATGGTATTGTTGTCCAGAAGAGGTTTTTTTTTCTGAAAAACAGACAGAGCTTTCTGACAGGAGAAGAACAATCCTTTTGTTTTTGAGTAGAGTTTTCTGAGTTCTTCTTCCATGGCAGAGAGATAGATGTTGAAAAATGTACCCAAAAAACTCTTACACTTTCTTTCTGTGCAGGCTACATACATATTGGGTTTTCAAGTTTCAACAGAGTTGTTTCTGACACTTCCCTTTTTGTACAGAGACAAACAAAGCAAGCAAGCAATAAGAACTACACTTCTTTTAATGTAGTAGTAGTAACTTTGCATGTGTTGTGTTGCTGCTCCCCCTGGACTGAATGAAGCAGGTTTCACAATGAAAATGCTCTCTCAACATTGGTGGGTACCTCAAGCAAAAGCAGCAGCAGCAACTTCAAAGCTCATCAGCCAGCTTGCTTTGCTTTGCTTTGCTTCTTCAGGAATGATGATGATACTACTACCTTGGGACTAGCTAGCTCTAGTCTCTTTACTAACTTATTGTATTAGCTACCATAAATAGCCTAGGGTCAGTTTCCACATTGACAAAAATACGAATAATTTTTTTTTGTTTTTTGTTTTTTTTTTCATAAAATGAATTCATTTTTAAAATTTGAAATTATATATATTTTTTCCAATCATCTACTATAATAATATTGTGATATGGGTATTGAAATTATTCATAATGTAGCGTATGATACTAATTATAAATGATTTTTCAACATGTCAACTTCATATTTTTCACAAATTTTCATTTCACTATTTTGAGGATTATTATTTAATGATGAAACTGACCTTAGGGTAAAGACCTTAGGGTAAAGGGTAGTCAGAAACACTGTTTGAAACTTGAAACACTACAAGGAGAGGAGGGGTACGAGCCTAGGGTTGGGTAGGTACCATGCTGAGTACTAGTACCATGCTGAAATTTTTTTCAAAGATCCAATGCTCGCCCAACACAGGTGTCTAGTGTTTTTACCACATCCATAATAGTGTGCAAGTTATTCCCCCATTTGGACCATTAAACATGAAATATTGGACCATGTAGAGTGAGATCCATTAGGGTATACCCATCATAAAAACATAAGCTCGTAACCAAACATTTATCCATATATTCTTGGTTTTGTTTATTTTTTGAGTGATCTTCATGGCTATATGGGGGCACCAAGTGGAGGTTTACAATATCTTCTTGAGCTTTGGAGATAGTTGAACATTGAAGAAAAAATATAAAGAAAACAAGCATGTCTAGAGATCAAAATGCTTGAAAAAAAATGCATTAGAGTCCCTCAAGTTTCAAACCCCCTATTTTTTTCATTTCTTGTTCATTTTGAACAATGTAAAAAGATATGGATTTGGCAACTTGAGCTCTATAAGCCCTCTTTGAACTCTAGAGAAAACTGAACTATGACCAAAGGATCTTAAGCTCCAAATGCTTACCCTACTAAACTAAGCATTTATAACTGAACACTACTTCTAAACCCCATATCGTCTTCAATTTTTTGTCCATATTGAACAATATTCATGACAATGGATGCATCAAATGGAGGTCCACAATACCTCTTTGAACTCCAAAGGTTGGATTTAAAGCTTTTGAAAGTATACGTGTTTGGATATCTACCTAAATGCCATCACATGCAACAATCAAAATTAATCATATTTCTTTATTGACCCTTTGGCAAAAGGTTAGATCTTGGATCTTGGGTGCATGTTTACATGTCCTTGATCTCAATTTCAGACTATTTAAAACTTGAACTAATCCAAATCATAGTTTCAAGGCCTTTATATCCTTCTAAAACACTTCTAGCTTTTTCTACTGCCAAGTATAGGAAGCATTAGTGTGGTGCGTGTAAATGTCAATAGTTGTATATTCGACATATAAATCCCATGTAGCTGTAAATCATTTACACTTACACATTCAAACTTTTTACATTTATACTTATATTACTATTTTGTTTTGTTTTTTTTACACTTACATGGCCCCGTGTAAATGTTTTGGAGCATGTGAGTGTAAGTGTATACACCATATACCCTTAATGACCATACCTTCTTGCAAATTCATATTAATGTGAATCGCAATAAATATGGTTGTGATGCATCCCAAAGTAGAAATGTTTAGATGTTTTTTTTTGTAATGGGTCATTTGGTTGGCCTATCACCAAAAACATTATGAAATCCCCCCCCCTCCCTCCTCAAGTATATGAGTGTCTTTCACATTCAAAGTAGTGCAAGTTATTTCCCCAACCCCACCCATAACATGAAATCTTCCACAAAATGAAGTGCATGGTGACCCATCAATAAAAATCAATAGTATTTTTTTTGTTGGCCATTTTCAAAGGTGTAGATTACAAATCCAAACTCAATTTCACACTATTTAAATCTTGAATTTCATCCAAATTATTGTTTAAAAATTACTAGACTATATTTTGTGATGGATCTACTTTCGCAAAAGCCTGTAAAACCCAAATCTCAAAATGTTCATAATTTGCAACATGAGTTTTGAATGGTGTGACTTGTCATGAATTTCAAATTGATAATTTTTAAACAAATTGATAATACAATATAGATTACAATACAAATGATTACTCGAGTATGGAAAAACTTATTAGGATACAAAACCAAATATTGTAGCACCTTGGCAAGTTTGACACTAATTTTACATTTTTTTGAGAAATGTTAAAAATGTCCAAAAAACCGTTTAAAATTTTTTTTGAAGGAAAAAAAAACAAAGAAATATTTTATTCTTGAAATGGGATGTTCAAAAAATAATTATTCAATATTGAAATGTTGAACTTGTTGTGCTATTATGGTAATAGCAAAAAGATTGCCAAACATAGTGTGCAAGTAGTAGATCTCCAAATCTAATTTATCAATCCATAATACATGATTCAACTATATCTTCCAACCGCTTGTGAGAGTGGAAAGGAATGTTGGTCATCACTATCCATATAATGCAAACATACATATTTAGAGCACCTCAATTGATGGGAATTAACTGCCACCTTAACATTAAATCTTGGATACAATTTGGTTGTATAATGCAAAAGTGCAAGTTCAATAGTAGGTCCAACTTAATATAAAATAATAAGTTTGCTAAGGAAAGCCTTCCAACCTCAAGACTTGTTAATGATAATTATGGTAGTTCATGCCTCCACTATGTAATTATTTTAAGTCGGGGGAGATTGTTAAAATGCATAAAAGTTGCAATTTGGTTTTTTTGGGTGATTTATAACCAAATTGCAATGTAAAAAAGTAAAATGCAAAATGAAATGAACAAAAAAAAAAGAAATAAAATTGACCCAAACACCCACCATGTGTGCCAAAAGGCAAATTGATTATCTCCCTCCATCATCATCGGTCTAATTCGGCCCTCTTCAAGCTCCATAGCTAACAATCCTTTCACACTTTGCGGTTTCACCTTTACAGCACAATAAGGCCTAAAGGTGTCACCAATATGTGACCATTGATTAGGGTAGATTGATTAGTGTGCTTCCCTTCCCCAAAAACTAATAGCTAGCAAGGGTTTTGCTTTCAAGTTCCATATACTTTGTGTTTGGAAAGTTTGAATATGGCAACAACAAATGGTCATTGCACTTTAAATGTTTCAAGAAGGTTGGGCTTTGAGCATTTGAGGCTTAGATTTTTAGATTTTTAGGTGGATCTTTAAATTTTTGCAAGTTTAGCAATGAACCTTTGTTGTTGCAACATTCATGCAAATCAATCCCAAGGGAATTATGATGTAGTTGAAGTGGCTACCATGCATAGAACAAATTTGTCAAATTTGCTTATAAAAAAAAACACATAGTTCTCACTAGCAAGAGACCAATTGAATGTCAATCCAATTTTCAAAGCTAATGGGATTCGAACGTGAGACTTCAAAAGCCTAATTATTTAGTTTTTGGCAATGTTGAAATTTTTCAAAAAATAGTTCTTCTAAATTTTTAAAAAAAATTTGAGGGAGAATATAGAAATTTTTAGAATATTCTGAAATATGTTTTTAGGCATGAAATTTTCAAATAAAATAATTATTCAAAACGGAAATGTTGAACTTGTGTTATTCTTGAGCAAGTGGGGGATTGTTGGCCACAAATTCCCTATGTTGTTCCATACTTCCACTCTTTTAAATCCATAGGGAGGCCAAATAGGCAAGGCTACAATATGTTTTTAACCTCTCTCTCTGTCTCAACTGCCCCACACTACCCTTGATATAAGAGCCCATTAGAGTCTTTTGTTGGGAGTGAATTTTCAACAAATGGTGATTTATTTATTTTAAATGGAGAAAGAAAAATATTTTTTGGTATTTTAAGTTGCCAAAATTTTGATTATTTTAAGAAATTATCAGATTCTAGATTAAGTTCCCATTAGGTAGCCAATAATTACAAAATAATATTTATTTATTAAAATTCTCCTGTTTAGGTGTGAGAGTTATGTATGTATGATATAAAGCAATAGAAACCACTCACAAATACCTAGAGTTTGGAACACTATATATATATATATATATATACAATAAATATTTATCATACATGTTCCAAAAAAAAATTATTT
>Ga0116231_10003889_pt1 | contig 30628 bp, 36 predicted proteins | sample S1TSphgellanicum_2_FD_89695 | JGI IMG/M metagenome (GOLD analysis project Ga0116231, IMG submission 89695) | Host-associated microbial communities from peat moss isolated from Minnesota, USA - S1T2_Fd - Sphagnum magellanicum MG | ecosystem: Host-associated > Plants > Peat moss > Unclassified... | reverse complement strand
TGGGTAATCTGGCCGCCTCCATTGATGAGTGGCGGCGGATTTCCTCTTCATTAGTTTGAGAGGGAAACTGGATATGCATGGAGTGCATGGGAGAAGGTGGTCTGTCTGTGTGGGGTGTGAGGATAGGAAGATGGCGGCGTGTTTGATGAAGGGGAGCGGCTCCACATTGATTAGGTATGGAGGAAAGCCATTGGTGAAGAAAGCAAGGAGGAGGAAGCTTGCAGGAGAAGCTGGTGCCAGGGATACAGAAAGGGAGGATGATCAGTGGAGGAGAACACCGAGTTTTGGTAGAAGAACCAGGAGTTTAGGGAAGGCTAGTGGGGGGTCGCTCTTTTTTTTCCGCTGCGATTTGTGACCTGAGAGATTTCCGGCTCCTGGATCTGGAAGAGCTGAATGAGAGTTTAGGAGCAGGCAATTGAGATAGCAATGGTGAGGAGGCAGAAGAGTGAGTTCTGTATGAAACATTGTGTGTAATGAGAATTGAGGCATTTTGTCTTTGAGATCCATTTTCATTTGAATTGTATGCTGCATAATTGTAGAATTGTATTGTGCGCACTCTGTCAGAGCGCGGCAACGTCGGGAGAGGTTTGGTTAGTGTTGTGTCCTCTCCATTTCACTGGGTCCCTCCTTTTTCGTTTCAATATCATTCAATTGTTAATGTTCTTTCCATATTGCCAAAATTTACCAAAATTGTAAAAGTCTTAGATCATACTTTAGACACCCTTTTATTTTTCATGCAACCTATTTGGTTACAAGAAAATCAATGTAGCATGGTGTTATATAATATTGTTAGTCTTGTGATGATCGCTAACATCTTGAAAACTTGGTAATTATTAACATTGCCACATTAGTTACCACTTTTGCCAACAAAACCTTTCATGAAGTGGGGCTTGGATTTTATTGGCCACATCAAGCCTATTGGTAGGTATATTGGGAATAAATACAATTTGGTAGTTATCAATTATGCTACCAAATGGGTGAAAATTAAAACCCTTTGAATTGATATAACAATAGTTTTAGCAAAATTCATTTATGAATTCATTGTTACAAGATTTGGATGCCCACTCACATTGGTCAATGATCAAAGTGTGCATTTTACAAATGAAGTAATTGAAATTATCACTATTCATTTATTGATGAAACACACCAATTCCACCACTTATTATCTATGGGGCAATGGCCAAAAAATCAACCAACAAGGTGATTATACTTCTATTGACAAAATTAATCAATGAAAAAAATAATTAGCATGAACATTTGCATATAGTCCTTACTGCTAACGAGACATTTTTCAAGGTTACCACAAGTCATACGCTTTTCCAATTGGTTTATATGCTTCACCCATTGATGCCCACAAAATACTTACTGCCCACCACCAACCCACAAACTTCCGATGAGTTTTCCAAGTTAGAATTTTGACAAATAGATTATTGAAACTATAGGAAAACAGTAATGGAATCATGTTTTATGGGCACGACAAAATTACAAGATTTTTTTTTCCATGGGGGATTGTGTTTTATGGTTCCAAAACCAAGGAAAACACACACAAAAAAGTTCAAAGAATAACAGTTTGGTCAACATCAACAAGTTGAAGGTTTTTAGATTTAGATTTCAAAGGATTGAAAGCTCAAATATAAGGGGGAAGAGGGTGGGATAATTGGGACTTCATTAAAAAAAATCCAACTTTGCAGTATAAGAAAATTTTATTGACTTTGGCAATCATATCAAAATTTTAACACCACAAAATGTTGTTGAAATACAACAAACTCCACCAAGCCATATTGTAATAAAATTTGGAATCAATTATCGATTCCAAGGAAAGTTGGAACTAACTATTAATTCCAAATAATTAAAAACAATTATCAATTTTTAAAGTTTTAAAATCAATTATTGATTCCATGTCCTTAAAATTAGTTTCCAATTTTGGCCAATTTCCAAAATATGATGGATATCCCATGGAATCTAGTGATGGGAATTTTTCTAATAAACTTTCAAGGGAATCCATTGCATGGATTCCAATCAAGAAATATTTAGTGGGGTGTAAGCTAATTATTTGCAAATTAGGAATCCAATGTTCAATTGTCCTCAATGCTTATTCATCAAATTAGTATTTGAGGAGCCTATTCAATCAAATTTTGGAATCAATATCCAAGAAATGATGCCACATTTTGATACAACTTTTTGGAATCTAATGACTATTCATTAAAAGATTTCACATTTCTTACTACTTATAAAAGTGTAGCCTCTCTTTTCAATTTTGTCATTTCCTTTTTTCTTGCATCATTCATTTTGTTTAGTTTTGTTGAAAGCAACATGAATGCAAGAAAATTGTAAGAGAGTATGCAAAGAAAGACAAAAAGATGGCAACAAACAAAAAGAGAACATAAAAAATGAAGGTACTGGAATTGGAAACATAGATTTTTAAAAAAAGAAAAAATGGTAGTGAACTCTTTTAGCAATGAAAATTGGCTTTTACTAAAATGGACAAGTTCCAAAAATGAATTGCTAGTAGGGATACTAAGTAGCTAGATAGATTGGGATTTTTGGGCACACAAATGTTCAATGAAAACCTATATGTCCTTTGGTGAAAGAATTTTTAAAGTCGGGGGAAAATGTTATGTTTGTTGCAAGTTGAAATCAGAAAACCTCCCCTGATCAAATAAATGAATGCATCAACCATGTGCATCACAATGGTGCCCCTAGATATGTGGTGCATAAAGAAAGGTCAAAGGTCTCATGATTGGAAGGGAAATATTCATATAATTTCAATATGAAATGAATTCGAAAGTCAAATTTCCAAAAACCTAATTGGTTTGATGACTAACATGGACATGTTTCAAAAAAATCACCAAATAATTTACTCTTGTTAAGGGGGTTGGAAGATTACATGATTTTGGATGAACAAGCATTTAGGATAAGGACTGATCATGGAATTTTGTTAGTTTTAATTTTGAATTCTTGTTAGTTTTGAATCAAGATGAGGAGACGTGGGACTGCCCAAAGGGGGAGGTTTTGAAAAAGAAAGACATTCTTAAACACACAATTTTGGGAAGAATAAGAGGAGCTATAGGTACTTGTAGAAAACCACAAATTGTGTTTTGATATACCACATATTTAGTTGTTGTCTTGATGTTCATTTCAACAAAACATGGGATCCTACTGTAATTTTGATTCGTGTTTTCAATTATACAAATAAATACATATACAATGAATTCTATGTTCATATTGTTGTGTAATCTTTTTTGTAGTATCAAAATATGATGGAATGAATTATAATCTTGTTTCTAGAGTTTTTTACAATGCATTATGAAGTACAAATTTTAGTTATATGAAATAACCAAGAATTTGGTGTTTTAATGAATGGTAATGTTAAATGTGTTAAAAATCAAAGCATAAATACTAAATGTATGCATGTTAAGTGCAAATCTATTGTTACAATAATGTGGAATAATTATGCAAGAATTAAATTTCACTTTTACCATTTGGTGACCATCTTGTCGGGAAATGTTTTTTTTTTTCTTTTACAATAATGATAAGGTTTTCTACAAATTTTGTTGTTGTACTGTAGAGGAGGATATTCAAATGAGTAGTTTTGTTTTTTAATTGAAAAATTAGAGGGATATGTTAGAAAATATCATAGGTATAAGCGGTTGATGTTGTAAGGACTGTAAAGCAATCTACAGATTTTGAAAATGAATAATTGTGAAACAAAATGAATTGAATGGTGACTCGGAGTTTACAACAACAATTGGACTTGGAGGCATATTATCAAGTCATTGCAAAACAAACAAAAGACAATCTTGAAAATGGATAAGAATATAAGGATTATAGAAACCCCATATCGAAATCTGATGTTAGATAGGCAAGTTTTGATAACAAAGGAAAGGCCTACAGGGCACAAGTCGTTTCTACCACAATAGGTGGTATGGTGTGAAGTATGGATTAGGGGTTTTCAAATAAGGCACAATTATAGATGACGATCTTCATGGAGAGAAATGTAGTCAACTACTCACCCAAATGCATGGGTGCAATATATTTCTCAACCATAATATGTGGTTTAAAGTCGAAGAGATCAAAATAGAGTAGGGACTTTTGTAGTACTTAATCAACCGCAAGAAATTTCAAGTCCAAAGTTAGTGACTAGCCGAGGAAAGGATGTTATAAGAGGTATATAACCTAGGTTTATGTATCAATTTGCATCTCCAAATTATTATAAACTAGTGGAAAATTGGAAGGTGGAAGAAAACATTAATATCGATGTGGTTGAGGAGACTAAAGAAAGTTACCTACGATCATCTGAGTATGAAGAAGCACATGTGAATGTGTTGGATGAATTACCATAGTCACATTCACATCAAGGGAATCCAGAGCCTACCTATAACCTACCTCCTACCTCCCCATCTACCATGGCCTTACAAGTTATCTACCTACTTGTTTAACATTGTACAACCTACCTAAGTTTATGTACCTTCAACCTACCTAGTTACAATTGTATTATAAATGTTATCTACCTACCTTTTAACTCCCACCTCCCTCTTGCCTTACAACCTACCTACCTCTCCTACCTTCCTATTTACCTACCCAACCTCCCTATGACATGTACCCTACCTAGTTTAATGAATGAAGTTGAAATGGAAGAATCAATTTTTAACAAGTTGTAAAATTTGTCATCAATTTGCTATTTCAGAAATATTTTCTTACAACTCATTTGAACATTTGCAAAATACATTTATTTTATTGATTAGGTCTTTGAATAAACTACAAGATTATGCCTTTATTTGCTTCATTTGAACAAAAAATTTAATTTTAAAAAATGCCAAAGTTGGGATTTCTAAGTTGTTTCATAGTTAACAAGATAAAACAAAATGTTGCACAAGTTTTACTAACAAAGAGTTGTGTGACTTGGTGGCTAAGGCATTTGGATACCTCCATGAGGTTTTTGGTCCAAACTTGGGCAACTTGTGTACATGAATTTGTATACAAGGTGGTGCATATGTGTACATATGGTGTAAGGAGGGCATAGGTGGCACCTACCAACCTACCATTTTAACACATAACAATGTGTTGACATGTGACACCATACAAATGTTGCCATGTGGCAAAACATAGTGTTGTAGCATGGCAATACATAATGTTACCATGTGGCAATGTTCATATGGTGCCACATGTTAACATCAAATGATGCCACATCGTAAATGATTAATAAATAAAAAATTATTGGTTATATTTTAATAGTAACATTTGATCATTGGTCAAAAGGTACTGATCAAAAACTCTAGTAAAAAACACCACCCTACGATTGGTCCAAAAAACCATCCTAGTCATATTGGACTTGGTAAAATCAATTTGTCCTAAAAAACTAAAGGGCTTTTTTGACGCCTATCACTTTGGGGTTTTTTTTACCAGAAAACTTGGTTTGAAAAACTTATAATTCTAGTAGTGGGAGTGAGCACAGACCAAGGCAAGAGGAGGAAGCATAATTTTTGAAAAGAACATAAGTAAAAAAATAGAGAAAGAAGGCGTGTTGAATATTCAACCATTGGTTGTAAGGTCGCTGTTGCATTCATCATCATCTTCAAAATGTGCAGAAGGAAAAACGTATAATGAAAAGATGTAATTTGCACAAACAATAATTCATGATATATATGTAATTAAACATCTACAATTGAATTTTTGCGCAAAACCAAAAGAAGGTGTGCAAGAGAGTAACAAGACCAAAAGCTACATTAATTGATCCAATGTTCATTGAAGAATCGAAGGAAGATGAAGCTATGGAACAACACTTTGTGGAAGCACAAATAGCGCAAACGGACACAAGGGAGGAGAATGTTGTTGAGGCAAAAGTACAACAATCCACAAAGGTGCAGATGATGGCAAAAACACAATGAAGAGTGATGGTGATGGAGATGGAGACGCTCAAATCATAAGTTGTAACAAAGAAAAAACATGTAATCCTGGATAGAGCTACACTTTTGAAAAAAGGTATTAAAATTTGAGATCTTGACTAATTCATGTGGACATAGACAAAACAAAATTATGATAAACATGTTGAATGGATGGAGAGTTGGAAAGATATTGTTTAGGAAGAAGATTAAGCTTCTAAAGTAGGGCTTGTTCTTTTGCTTCTAATGGATTGGCAAGCACTGATGCCCAATGTAATGTTGGAATTTTTGAACACATTTTTTATCAAGGGCGTAGATATCTACTTTGGGCATAAAGGTAAGGTGTATATTATTAGTAAACAACTGATTATAGATGTATTTGGAGTGTGTGTGGAAAGGTATGTAGAAGAATTGAAATGGCAGGTTAGTAAGTCACTAGCAGTTTAGGCATTACAGAGTTGTAGACTTACACTTGTAAATTCTTTTACAAATCAATGGAATGCAAAGAATCTGGGCCTACCATACTTTGTCAAATATCTTGCCATTATATTTGTCATTTATCAAAGGAAGAAGGTATAGTATTTTAGCAACAAGAATGTTATTACATTGGTGAAAACAAAAAAAAGGTAGAAAGTAGATTGGGCACAAATTATATTTGATAGTTTGTGTAGTGAGTTGGATCGGTGGTATAAGTATGTTAAGGAGAATAAAGGGGATAAGAAAGATACTTGTCAATCTGCTTTGGTATTGGCAAAAATCTTTTAGTATTTGTTTGTGCATCAAAAGGACAATCCACAAAAAACCACTAGCCAAGGTTAAAAAAACTAGGGAAAAGATGTAAACAACACTGGAAAACAGAAACAAAATTGTAACAAACTTTCCAATAAGTGTTTTTAAGAAGAACAACAAAGTTGAAAAAGGAAGAGACTCGGGCTTAGGAGTGAAGAAGGAACAAAATAACACATATGTAAGGGCACAAAAAATGATGAGGGGCAATGTGGAACCATCTGCAATGCCAACAGTGGTAAGGGTAGTGTTAATAATTAAGTAGGCAATAAGACAGACTACAGAAGTACCACAAATGACAATTCCACAAGAAAAATAGTTGAAGGAGCAGAGGTAGGAGGTACTATAAATGACATTTCCACAAAAAAACCAACTGAGGGAACAAAGCTAGGAAGTTAAGAAGGAACATGACATAAGGTTTCCAAAGGGTGAAAAACATCTACACTTTCATGAAGGTGTATATGAAGATTAGATGGAAACCACTTCAAGTCCACAACATTTTCAAATTTTACTTCAACATTTGCCATAACAACAATAACATACACAAGAAGGTTTATAGGCCATTGGACTACAAATGAAGGGAGTGGAACCATAATCTTCTTTTGAAGTGTTTAGACCATCAAAACTACAGGTACCAATTAGTATACCATAATATGTAGAGGGATTCCCATTTGAATTTGATATGGCAAGCAGATTGGTGCAGGAGATGAGATCATCTGCAAAAGGATCTAAAGATCCTATGACATAGACAAGTACATCGAAGTCTATGGAGGAGGTAGCTACAAAAATAATGTAAGAAGATAAGGTAGTTGAATTATTTTAGACCATGGTAATTGTGCGTTTGAATATGGGGAATTTAACTCTAAAAGCGAATAGTTTAAAAAACAAATTGGCTACAAGGGAAAAGGTAGTACTACAAGAAGAATTGAATAAGGCAAAAGACTTCTAGAAGGGGTATAAGCATAATGTGGAAATCTAAAGGAAGAATAGGGTAGAGACCAAGGAGAAGATTAAAGTGCTCTTTAAGAAACTACATGATGAAAATGAGGAGTTCAAGGGTAGCACAACATGGTTGAAATCATAGGAAGAGTAAGATTTAAAGCAAAAGTAAAAAATTTGGGAAACCACGGAGAGGAAGTGGACAAAGGCATTGTTTTTTCATAACCAACAATAGGAAGCTTTGGGTAGTTAGGTGAAAGCATTTACTAAGGAAAAGAAGGAGGAAAATGTTTTGATAGATTTGGAATTGGTGAATATGAAGAATGTATCTCTACTACAATTTGAAGAGTTTAGAAGAAAAATAACAAAAGCAGAGAAAGAAAAGTTGCTAGAAGAAAAAGAGTATTAGATGAATTTATTATACTTGTAAGCATAGTTGGAGATGGCACAAGAACAAAGGAAGAGTTTGAACCCAGCTAGTATCAATAAAATACAAAAGGATTATGAATAGACGCTATAGTATTATACCTTGATGAAGACGAAAAACAAGATGAAAGATTCTGAAGTAGAATATGAGGAATGGTGGGAGGTTGCAAAGGAATATTTTATAAAAGAGTTGGAGAAGAATCTAGTTCAACATAAAGTTGATGAAAGAATTATGAAGTACAAGTTGGAAGCTTATAAAACAAATTCCAAATTTTATCCGTGGTAATCCAACAAATACATAAGTATCGGGTCGGGATGAGGAGACTAAAGTAGGTCCTAGTGGAACAATTTAGGAGGAGGAAGTGTAGACTAAGGAACCATAGGACTTCATAAGTGGAATAGCTCAAGAAGCGAAGGTATAGATAGAGAAACCATAGGACTTTAGAGGAGTGGGTCAAGAAGAATAAAAACCACAGAGAACTTAGGAACAAGGACAAGTGGACATTATTTTACCAATAGAAGAAGAGGTATTTAACATATAGCCCTTGGAAATAAAACCACAATTTGAGTTGGTGGAAAAGGAGGTCAAAACTGTAGAAATGGAGATATAGGTCAGAATTGCAAAGTCGAAAGTGGGTCCAGAACCACTAGTTGTTGTATAGGTTGAAATTATAGAGACTATTGTAGAGGAGATAAATGTTTAGATAGTTGTAGAATACATTCATTCCATTTTCTATCATTTTCCAAGGATTTCAAAAATGGAATCCAAAGTACAAAGGGGGTAATGTTAAAGGGGTTGGATGATTACATGATTTTGGATGAACAAGCATTTAGGATAGGAACTGATTAGGGAACTTTGTTAGTTTGATTTTTTTTGGTTTTGAATCATGATGAGGAGACTTGGGACTGCCCAAAAAAGGAGGTTCTAAGAAAAAAAAACATTCTTAGACACGCAATTTTGGGAAGAATAAGAGGGGTTGTAGGTACTTGTAGTAGAAAACCACAAATTTTGTTTTGATATATCACATATTTTATTTGTTATTTTCATTTTCATTTCTACAAAACATGGGATTCTGCTATAATTTTGATTCATGTTTTCAGTAATGCAAATAAGCATAAACTTCTACAATGAATTATATGTTCATATCATTGTGTGAATTTTTTTGTAGTATCATAATATGATGAAATGAATTATAATATTTTTTTGGAGTTTTTTACAATGTATTATGAAATGCACATTTTGGTTATATGAAATAACCATGAATATGGTGTTTTAATGAATGGCAGTGTTAAGTGTGTTGATAACCAAGGCATAAATATTGAATGTATGCATGTGAAGTGCAAATCTATTGTTACAATAGTGTGGAATATTTTATAGGAATTCAATTTCATTTTTACTAACTCTATTTTCATAAATTTGACAAAACAAATGGCCCAATTTAGTTAACAACTTGGATCATTTGAACTAGTTGTTTAAATATGGACCGCTTATTTTTTGTAAGCATTGAAAAACAAAGGCACATCCAATGTGAAGGATTTGAATGGATGCAACTTAAGCCATAATTTAAACATAAAGGTTTATGTCATATATATTTTTATGGTTAATGTTAAGGAGAAAAAAAATAATAATCATGTAAAAACTCGTGGTTATTATTGTTGAATGATAATCTAATGGCCACCAAGTGGATGACAACCTTTTTGAAGAGTGAGAATGTTAATTTTATTTTTTTAATGTAAAAAATTAAAATGAATAGGCGAAAAATCATTAATCCAAATAAATAAAATTTGTGTACATCCATCAAGTTTTTGCCAAACGTTTGTGTCATCTGAATTGAAACTATAAATTTTGAATTTGTAATTTTGCAAAATCTAATACTGAAATTTTCATAGATTGTTAACATACTTTTAAAGCATCCATCATTTCCCAATAGTTAGATAGGCAACTACATTAACATTGTCTCAAAACAAAAATTCGATTGAACAACATTGTTTTCTACCTTTCATAACTATAAACATTTTCTTGTGGTCTACAAATAATAATCCAAACCAACTACCAAAAAAACGCAATGATTGAATATTATAATTAAACATACATAATTAAACCATCAAAACACATCAATTAATGGTTTTCAAGGTGTTAAGGTTCAAAGTGCATACCTAAAGGAAATGGAATAATTCTACCACCCCCATTATCACTTTACATAAATTGCATGAACCAAGAATAATTTGGTCAAAAGGAACTCAAATTTGGCTTCAAATATTTGACAATGACTTCATAGTGGATTTGAATCGCACTTGCCAATGGTAATCCAATCAACGTTGGCCACAAACAAGATGTAAGATCCAACCATTAGACCTTACTCCTCAACAACTCTTGTCCTTTAAAGGACTCAATGAAAAGACCACTACAATGAAATTTTTGAAGGGCCTTGTTTGATTCATCATCAATGAGTAATGTTTGGTTTTTTTTCCCATAGGAAAGTCCTTGACAAGCAAAATACACACGTTTCAAATCCTTAAGGTAGTGATATGTTCCTACTTTGAGTTGAACTAACATCATGGAGCATTGTTCACAACCTTGGAAATGAAAACAAATTGATCAACAAATACTTGTGGCTTAACATACGAAGAATTTCCATGACATCTTCCTGCAATATACAAGACCAAATTACAATATAATGTCTTTTGAATGCTTGAGAAAGAAAATGTTGCACTCCAACTCTTGCTCCCATTTTGTTGACGTCAATATTTCTCCCCTTCACATGATGGCACCTTTGCAAAATAACATTTTGTGAAAAGTAACATATGATACCATTCACGTTGAAAATGGATAATTTTTTGGGTGTAGAAGGATGTGAAGGAAATTTTTTGGCTAGGTGTGTAATATATGCAAATGGACACAAAGGAATAACCCTACCAAAAAAAAAGATGTTAACATAACAAAATGCAATTGGATAATATATAGTCAAATCCCACACCATTCCAAGGAATGGAAATTGGGTTCCAATTCATCCGATCTATTTGACTTGAAGTGTCATCTTCTTCCTTGTCATCTCCTTTTTCACCTTCACCTTTGTCTTCATCTTCATCATCTTCTTCATCTCCATCACCACCATTGGTATCAACTTCATAATCATCCAAAGATACCATGTTAAAGATCTAGAGCATTATCAGGCATATGGATGTAGCCTCCTCATCTTTTAATGTTAAACCAAAAGATAATGGCTCAAAAACTTTTGAGATCCATCCTTGCAGAGTTCCAAATTTGGAAATTAAAATTCAAAACCACCTTGTGATATAAGAGGCCACAATGTCAATAAATAAAGAACAATGGCCCCATGGGAAAATTCACCAATCCTAGGAATGCGAAAGCACCCCCACCATAAATATTCACAAATTTAACACGTGATCCCCTACTAGAGGCTCAAGAAAAGACCGTAATGCCTCAAGACAAACCTCTTGCCTATAAACCTTATATTCATCCCTTTGCATGGATTCCTTACAAAAAATGTTTCCCATTTCTCTCCTTTCATGGTGAATTCATTTGTTGAATAACATAATTATGTTGATCCCTTCCCAAAACTGATTGGGAGGGATCTTTTAAATTTTTGTTTAACATAATCAAAAGTTAGATTTTGGAATCCCATCATCAAATGAACAAGGCTTGTGGATGTTCAATACCACAATCATTACCTTGAAAGCCTCACTTGTCCTATTCATGATTAATTTTGTATCAAATGACCAAGTTCTATCCAAATTCTTCGTGCATGGGTGAGGTTCTTTCGATAAGTTGGGAGACACTTTTACATCTATATGAATTGGATTACTTAGTGTCGTTGAAAGCTTTTGCATCCTCACACACTTAGGATGCCGGACAACAATCAACTAAAAGTTTGAAAATCGATCTTGGAACTTTGGATGCACTTTGTCTAGAGTAAGTATTTCTTGCATGCGCCAAAAGCCAATTAATGAAAATGAAATTTAAAAATCAAGACTTGGGAAAAGACATTCAATATATTCATTTGTGAAAGTAACACTTGCAGATCAATTGTTGTATGCTAACCACCACGAACGAAGAACATGCATCCTAATATTTCTTCCCATCTCATTGGCTTAGTGGAAAACACTATTAGAATCTTTGGTTTTTCAAATCAAGAATTATGGTAAAAAAAAAACTAGATTTGGATAGGGGTCAAAAAGATCCCCTTGTCATATTGGACAAGTTGATTTTAACATGTCTGATGTGATTAAACTGGTTTTTTTTATTAGCAAAGTAATGACCATTTGATTAGTCTTTTTGATTGGCAAGTAGTGGACCATTTGATTAGCGATTTATAATTTAATTCTAAAATAATTATAAAAAATAAATTGTAAGAAAGTAGGCAGGTCGTAAAAATGTAGGTGGGTAGGTGGTACCTTAACCTAACTAATACGCATAACCTACTTAATTTACTTAACATAACCCACTTACCTTAACCCCCCAAGCATGTACATAGGTTACAAGAACATAGGTTACAAGTATTAGGATTGAACCCTTACCCTCCCCAATGGTAAACTGAGCCTTTAACCAATGGACCACATGATCAAAAGGCATTCAACTTTTATCAAGTTTTTTATTTCACATGTTTATTTCAACACCACTATAAGGCTATGAGGTACATAGATAGGTATGTTGTAGGAGGTAGGTGGGTGCATAATAAGGTAAGTAGGCATATAATAATTAATAGATAGGTGGGTGGGTAGGTGGGTAGGTGAGTAGGTTGTAGTAGGTAGGTAAATAGGTGGGTGGTGGGTATGTAAGTAGGTTGGTAAATATTAGGAAGGTTAAGTAATTATAAATAGCTAGGTTTTAGGCCTAGGGTGGTAGGTAGGTAGTACTTAAAGGAGGTTACTTACGATATGTAAGTAGGTATATAGTACCCAGAAAAGGCTACCTAGGTTGATATGCAAGTAGGCAATACCTATAAAAGGTTACCTACATAGGTAGGTAGGTAGGTAAGCAAGTGGGAAGAAGGTTAAGTAATTTATGTACCTATAGGTTATAAGGTGGCAAGTAGGTAATACCTATAAATTACTTAAGTCGGTAGGTAGGTAGATAGGCATGTATGTTGTAAAACATGGTAGTAGGTAGGTAGGATGCCCCATTTGATTATAATAACATTAATCATCTTGATTAAATGTTTTGTTTGATTAAAACCCCATTGGCCATTTTGATTAGAGGTGTCATTTGTTTCTATCCACTTTAATTAAATGTTCCATTTGATTAAATGTCATTGGCCATTTTGACTAAGGTGGTCAATGTTTTGTTCAATTTGATTAGATGTCCAAGTTGACAAATAGTCAAATAGGTCATTTCAATTAAGTTGATTGGTCAAAAGATACACATGTCATTCAAGCCCTTAGCCTCTAGTCAAAATATACATGTTCATTAGTTAAGAAAGATCAATCAATCAATTTGGATTGTTTGAAAAACCAAGAATTTTAGTAATGAAAGATCTTGTTTGGATTGCATAGATGGGCTAAACAAGCATACATTAACATTTTACACTATATGTTTTTTGTTAGTTGGGTGCAATCACACTAACATGAGCAACAATAAGTGCAACACATGTTTAATTTTTCATGTTTCAAAGTGGTAATTTAATTTGGTGTTGAAAGTATAATTTTTTTATATATAGTAAGGTTCATAATATATCACTGTAACATGTGAATTAATTCGAAAAATATATAATAAATAAATAGTTCTTAAAAGCACTAATTAAGCACTATAACATGTGTTTTTTAACATTAAAAAAATTTATAAATAAACTTCAAAACTTTTGAAATTTACATATATTTTGAAATAAACCTTGACATAAAATGTAATTTTTTTGAAAGAAATCTTTTAAGACTTTTAAAAGAATATTCAAAAAAAAATTTCCCAACAATAGTCCCAAAAGTAGGTAGGTGTAGTTCATGTTATCCCGTTTGCACCTAGTTCATAAACTTGTGTTTGATTTCATTCTTTTATTTTATATACAAGGGTTAACAACGTATTCTCAATGATACTTTCACAAATTTTTCGACCAACAATTCAACATTCAAAATAGGCTCTGTGGCCAATGGAAAACAATCATTGAGTTCCTCAGACATGGCATGGTCAACATTTTGACATTTGACTTCATAAAACCCTTTTAGGATCTTTTGCATGACAATGTCATTAATTATTTTTTCTCACTTCTTCTCATTGGTCTTTTCCTTGACAACTTTCTTTGCCTTCCTTTTCATGGCCAAACTTTCAACTTGTGTCATTGTAATGATTGTGATTATACCATTTTCCATGTCCTCACTTTCAATTGTAGCTCATTTTCAACCACACTGAATTGTGAAGAGATTTTTTCACTAGTCAACTTTCCAATGTTTGCTACATTGAGTCGGCTTCAACGTTTTATGAAAATTTCATTTCATTTGTCAATTTTCATGTGTCGCAAAGATTTCCTACCAATGCTTTTGGATTGTTATTTGGGTCGTCCACATGGACAATGACTTTATACTTGTCATCATTATACTCCAACATCCTTTGGATGAAAACATTTTTCACATAGTCACTTGTGCCAAGTTTCATGTAGTTGAAGAAAAACTTAGGGTTATCAACCTTATCGCATGAGAAAGGTACCCCATGTTGTGATTTTTGGGTGAAGCTCCCAAATTCCATGATGGCCTTTTGATAGTTGTCTATCTTTCTTATATAAGTCCCAAATCTTACTTTCCTTAAGCTAGGAGTAAAGTTGACTTGTAATTTTGTCTTGCTCACAGGAATGATGAATTAGTTATACTCATTGGTTTTTGAATTGTGCATATGTAGGATGGGGCCTTAAATAGATTGTTACATCACACATCCACTTAATTTTGACCTTGGCCAAAAGCAATGGTTATATGTTCACCTTGGAAAACAAGAAGGTATCCATTGGGTGGTTGTTGATGTGCAACTACATCTCAAGTTAATTCTTGAACAAGTTGGAGCCCAATTTCATCATTCAATGATTTTAATGTATTAATTGGACAACCATCTAATGTTCTTGCTCTCATTAGTGGATGGTGAATGTCAAGCAATTGCTTGATACCCACATTCTTTTTAAGGGAAGATGAGTATTGAGTGGTTGACGAATACCCACATTTTTTTAAAGCAAAGATGAGTATCAAGTGGTTGCTTTATACACACATTCACTTTAGGCGATGATGAATATGGGGTGGCCATTCAATACCCACCTTGTCCTTAGGGGAAGATGAATATTGGGTGGTTGCTTGATACCATTTTCTTTACAGGGAATAATGAATATTGGGTGGCCATCTAATACTTCCTTACTTTTTAGGGGACAATGAATAATGGCTTAAGGGATGGTGAATATTAGGTGGCCACCTGATACCCACTATTTCTTTAAAGGAGGATGAGTTTGAGTTGCCATACCCACCTTCTTTAGTAAGAGATTCTTGCTTAGTTTTAAGATGTGGACATTAAATATATTTTTGCAAATAAGTCATTTTGACATTGATACAAACATTTTACATTTGGCATCATATCATAATATAACTTAATTTTCAAATGGAGACAACGTGGATCTTTTAGATTTAAATAACCATAGACCAATTGTAACAAATAATAACTTGGCATGTTAAAAATGTGGAAAATATATATATACCATTCAAAAGGATCATTTTTGAAATTGTTTTAACAATGAATGTTAATACATATGTTGTATCATTTTCAAAATGTTTTTCATTATTTGTGGAATGAAAACATGTAATGTGTGTCACAATTTACATTATACTTATATTTGAATTGCAAGTAATTAGCAAAATAATACCATTGTCAATTCCAATAGTTGCAAAATAATATTGTCTATAAATGGATGTTAGTTGCAAAATACACTACTAGAAAAAACTTAGATAACCTAAGTACTATTTTGTATCAATAAAGTTTATATAGGCATACTACCTAAGTAATCATAGCCTAAATATATTAGGCATAATGTACATATAGCCTAGACAATGTACATAGCCTAGATATAGCCTAAGTATAACCTAGGTATAATTTTACATACCTTATTTATAATGCTATCATAGCCTATGTATAGCACTACATAGCTTACATAGCCTACATAACTTATAGCCATATATAGCCTAATTATAGCCTATGTAACCTAGAGGTATAACTTACATAATGTAGACATAGTTTAGGTTTAACCTACATAACCTCAATATAACCATACATAGGCATACATATAACTTTCACATATAACCCTAAATATAACTCTATGTCACATATATAACCCAAGATTAACCTTACATAGTCAAGGTATAACTCTATGTATAGCCTATATAGCTTGCACAACTTAAATATAGTTTTGGTTTTAGCCTAGGTATAACCTAGGCATAACTTACCTAGCCTAGGTATAGCCCTACATAGCCTACATATAGCTTATGTGTATAACCCTACATATAACCTAAACATAGCCTACACATCCTAGGCATAACCTTATGTATAGCCTTGCATAGCCTAGATATAGCCAAATTATAACCCTACATAGCCTAGGTATAGTCTAAGTATAAATATATGGGTCAAAGCATGGTTGGGGTACCCAAAAGGATTGTTTCATTTTATATTCACTAGACCCCTCACTTAAACATGTTGTTGAAACTTAATGACGCATTCATATTGAAAGTTTGATTTTATTCATAGATAGATACATTATAAAGGTACAATTATATGCATAGAATGTCAAGATTGAACAAGTTTAAGGATTCCTACCAAGTCCTTGAAAAAAATCCAGGACTTTGTTTCATGAGAAAAAAAAGTTCAAGGATTCATAAGGAATGTCTAAACAATTTTTTTTGGCCCAAGATTTTTACCACAAACACCTTATGTGTTAATGTGTATAAAATGCATGAATGTGACAAGAACCAAATGCCCAATTGCAATGTAAAAAGTTTCAAAAAATCAATTTTTGGGAATTTTGGGCCATTGATAAAACATGGCCCACATTGGATAAATTTTACTATTCTCACTTTCATAAGTGAAAATAGTAGATACTTTAAATGTCTATATAAGATTTGGAACAAAATTATTTCATTTGACATGATAAAAAAGGATGAAATGTAAGACAGATCATGGGAAAAATGAAGAAAAAAATGAATTTGGCAGTCCTTGGAGTGGATTCCCAAGACTTAAAGGGGGTACCCTGATCATGCTTGGACCCATACATAAGTTATATATAGCCTACATAGCCTACATATAACCCTAGGTGTAACCCCCATAGCTTAAATATTAACTTCACATACCCTTGGTATAGCCAAACTATAGGCCAACGTAGTTTAAAAATAACCTAAATATAGTTATACATAACTTATATATTGTCTACATAGCCTACTTATAGCCCTAGGTATAGCCTCCATAACCTAAGTATTAGCTCTACATATCCTAGGTATAACCTTGATTATAGCCTTAATTATAGCCTTAGAAAACTTACATAGCCTAGGTATAGCCTAAGTATAACCATACATAATCTATATATAGCTTATATAACTTATGTATAACCCTAGGTATAACCTAAATATAATTGTACATAGCCTATATATAACCTAATAGCCCTAGGTATAACCTAGGCATATCTTGCATAGCCTAAATGTAGCCTAGGTATAGGCCTAGATAACCTATTTGTAGCCTTAGAAATATAATTTAAGCATAGCCTATATAACCTAGGTTCAGCCTACATAACCTAATTATAATAGTTTAGATATAGCTTACATACTTACGTATAGCCATACATAGCCTAGGTGTAGCTTAAGTATAACCTAAATAAGCTAGGTTAACTTTAGTATTAAACATGGGTAGCCTATGTTAGCTTTAGTACCTAACTTAAGCTAGGCTAGGATATTTTAATTAAGCTATTTAAATAGGTTAAAAAAAGGGTTAAGATAATTTGTTGACATACTTGTTCACATTAAAAACATGTGGTGCAATGGTTAAGGACTTAGCCCCTCAATGTGGATGTGAAGGGTTCAACCACCTAGCCTAAATTAAATAGCCATGGCATGCTACCTATGAGGTTAACTTTTTAACCTAGGTGCCTAGGGTGTAAAACTTAGTTGCCAAGGTGTCTAAGTTCCTAGCCTAAGGTGTTGTGCCTAGGTACTAGGTTCATAGGTGCATAGGTCTAGGCTTGCCATGTGGCAACATTTCATTTGATGCCTAAGGTTTGCTACATAGCAACAACTCAAACGATGCTTATGTGTGGCCACATGGGATCATCTCAATGGATACCTAGGCTTGCCATTAAAAAAATTTAGTCCAATAACATAGAAAGGTCAATATTGATTATTTGACTTTTCATGACTATTTGATATGAATAGTTGTGAAGACATTAGTTACAAATGTCCTTTATGACTAAAGTCATGAAAAAAACTAATGGTGGAAACAATGTGGCTTTATGGACTATGTATTCATGTAGTCATCACCAATGGTATATGTGACTAAAAATGCAGTCACATATGTAGTCATAAGAATCACACTTTCTAGCAGTGATAGTATCATTTATAAATTCACAAGTTCAAATTTAATATTAATTTAATTGAAATATTTGTAACTTGGGTGACAACATATTCAAAGGAGCCAAATGGGTGTCAAATGTCAATAATAACCATTCAAAATCAAAGATCTATTTATGTTTTGCCATTTGAAACCATGGTAATCATGGCAAGTTGTTCCTTTTTGACTCATATGGATGTCAAGAAACTTAAATTAAAAATCCATTTGATTCAATTTTAGGATTTGGTTTTAGTTAAAGACATTTGAAAGTGAACGACTATTGTATAAAAAAGACATGTTTGAAATGGACTTTGAAATGGACTCATATAATAAAAACATTTTGATGGTAAAAAAAATTAGATGCTAAAAACCTATAACCACATTCAAAAACTCCAAAAAAAAGTAAAGTGGGTTTTTTAAACTTAAAAAATTCAAAGTATTTTTCAAATTGTTAAAAGAATTCAAGCATTTTTTTATCACATATAAATGGGGTATATGTATGTGATGTATTAAGAAATTTTTTAGTTCATATTGCAAAAAATTGAGCTTTAAAATAATGAACATATTTTTGTATCATTTAAAATTGTGACTAATTTTCAAAACAAAACAATGAATCTATAAGGAATCTACACATTTACAAAATTTCACATACATTCAACAATGATTAAGAAAAAAAAGGATGCAATGTGAAAAATTTAAGCACTTTTAATAACAAGTTGCAAAAAATTTCATGCAAAAAACTCATTTGCATGGAAATGTTATTTTATGGCAAAAGGACTTGCAATATTTGTTTAAAATAATGTAATTGGCTCCTTCAAACATGTTTTGACCCATTTAGTTCCTTTATAATTGAACTTTTATGATCCATGTTAAATGGATGATCATCAATCCATGCAAACACCATAGTGGATTGCAACCATCTTCAACAAGATCTACATGGAAGCAAACCATTAGTTGGATGGTTAGTTGCAAACAAATTGCACACAATTATATGTATTTTGTGACTATATATGCTATGCACGTTCATTGCAACTAATGTAACTTGTTCAATGCAACTAAGGATAGAAAATACAATGAGTTGCAAATGGTTTTTACAATTAGAAGATGTAGTTGCATGCGCATTTGTAGAACTCTCCTTTTTCTCATCGTGAATGTTTGTTCCCATTGAAAGCCCAAGTTTTATCAAATCATTCTTCAATCCATAATTATTATGCAAGCTTTGTATTTCATTTGTTCCATCTCCATCTTCAAAGGATTTGAGTCAACAACCATTTCCTTTCATAGTTTATATACAATTTGCACAAAGATTGACCACCTTGAATATAACACCATCAACAAGTAAGTAATAGCAAGGGTAGTGATGTCCATTCACCTTTGAAAATGCAATTTTTTACACCCTTCAACGTGTCAAAACAAATGGGGATTTGTTTATCACTTATGTCATTGTTGCCACAATGAAGACTAAAATGACAATGCTAAATCCAATGAAAATGATATGTAATGGTTTTTAGGCAAAACAAACGTTTTTTTTCTTTATTTCCAAATTGGCCTTGCCAAATTATGAAGTAATTTCTTCCAACAATAAAACTTGCAATACAATTTTTTTTCCCTTGCTAAACCTTGTAACCACACTTGTGTTGGTTGTCTTATGCATATTGGCTAAAACAACTTTCAAACATAGTTTTTTTTCAATTTTATGATGTAGTTAAAGTGCCAATCGTTCATAACATGATTTAACTAGATATGGTTACATATATATGAATGTAGAAGAAAAAAAATTATATTCTTGGTTACTTATTGGAACTTATCATAAAAATTTGTGATTTGGAGTTTTCTTTTTCAAAATTTCGCAAATTTGGGCCATTTTTCCATGAAAGATCTTATGTAGATGTCAAAATCATATGTGTTAAGTTGAAACTAGTGTGAACCCCGTGCATAATGCACATGTGTGTTATTTCAACAATGTTTGGTTGATGTTTTTGGTTTTTTAAAAAAACTTTTTTTTTCAAACAACCGTTGGGCCCCCCCCCCCCCGGCCTCGGCGGTTATTTATATTTTTCCAATTGCCGCTAAACACCAGTTTCCATCGGATCACACTGGGTCATAGTGATTCAGCACCCACTGGCGCACCATCCATCCACTGGATGCCCGAACACCGGTTTCCATCGGATCACATTAGGCCAGAGTGATTCAGCACCCACCAGCACACCATCCATCCACTGGACGCCTGAACTTGTTGTGGATGAACCTGAACCTCTCCCGTGCCCAGCCCGCCCGTGCTGGCCCACCATCACTGACTGACTGATAGACCAAGTGAATTAATATATATGATTTGGCAAAAGTTTTCCCAAAAAATGGTAATTTCAAGTGATAGATAAATATGTTAAAATTTGTTGTTCTTGTGCTCTCCCAAACTACAATATTCATTTGTTGCATCATTCAATTGCTAATCCATATGTAAACACTTTAATGGCATCAATGAATTTCTGAAGGGGAGATGTGCCATTTTGCCAAATGTATTTGTAAGGTACATGAAATAAATGTCATTAATGGTTATAGTTTCAACAAGTCTTAAAAAATGTGGATGTTTCACTTGAAAACAACATTGAAAGAATGTTATCATATGACATTGTGGCAAAAAAGGTAATCATAGATAATCTTAGCCTTGCCAACTTATTGTTCCCCTTGCATATTATTTTTATAACTTAGTTTACAATTTGAATATCCTTTTTTTGCATCATCTACACCTAATTAACACATTTAATTATGAACAAAGTAGTAATGTTCATTGTCATTATTCATGTTGACACAAATGCTTTAACAAGTCCTAATGTGAAACATCCATGGCTATTCATCATAACAAATAGGAGACAACATAAAAGACAGATGAGAAGAAATACAAAGTGAGAGAATAAAATACAAGCTTTCAACACCAATTGAAAATGTGGGGAGAAAATAGGGAAGGGGATGTGAAGTGATAGAGATGGCATATTTGCTTTGACATAACCTAAGACATTGGGGATAGCACATGGAGGGAGATTTGAACTAAGAAAGTAGACACATGAGGTTTTGGCACCAATACAGAGTGTGGGAAAAACATAGGGAGGGAGAAGGGAAATGAAAGAGATGGCATATAGGCTTTCACACTAACTAACTAAGGAGAGCAAGGAAACCATAGGGAGGGAAATGTGAAGTGATAGAGTTGACATACTTCTAGCAATAACAATTGAGAAAACATAGGTAAAAAATTCAAAGTGAGAAAAATTGTAACCAAAAAAGAGAGAGGGTTCTAAGACCCTTCAACCACCGGACGATCTGATGTCCCTACACGGAACTCAGTTCTTGTGCGATCCCAAAACCAATCAACACGTTCTGATATTTCCTTCTGACTCATCCAAAACTCTGCTGCCTACTACTACTGATCACTTCACTCAGACATCATTGACACTTGTGCACAACCAGCAAATTCTGATCATCAAAATCCGAGCTTACACCTTCATTCATAAAAGGTCCAGAGAGCACAGACATCCTTGCTGCAAGGGATACATCAAAAGACTAAAAACACCTTAGCTCCGATGCTCCTCAGCTGATCCTACCAGTCATGCTTAATGGTCCAGCTAATTTGTTAGCGCATCGAAAAACTTCAATAACTAGCCAGAGCCAAAAAAATTCTCCTCCACGTCTATCTGTGCATCTCTATACTTATCAACCACCATCAGTGTTCCTCCTCTCCACTGGCTATTTTGCCAATCAAAAAAATATGAGGACCCCCTTCATCGCTTCTCTTTTCCACACCTCCAAACCGCCTCAACTCATAATTGCAACTCCATTCCTCACCATAATTCGGCGCCGCCTCAACCACGTGTGATCAGCCTCCATGTTCATTCAGTAGTAACTGCCATTCATTCCTTCCTGTATAACATCTCACACATACCCAGAGAGAGATTTCCCATGAACTTCCATGCAATAGTAATGGAGAGGCAGCCGCCACAAAAAGAAATGGTTAATAAAATAAACCTAACTTCCAAGATCAGGAAGTGTTCACACTGGCGTGGCGACTTAATTTCGTGTTACATATGTAACCCTTCCGTTTTTGAAAAGCTGAGTCCCTCAGCCCCACTTAATTTGGTGGAATGTGATAGATCTGGAGTTCTTGGCGAGACCTTTCCTACTGATGTCCATCAACATCTTGGACAATGCATAGCCGACTGCCCTCTTCAAAGTCAAAGTTTCCTTTCCCATCAGTATGCCCGACGAACTGATATGGACCCTCCCAGCTTGCAGATAAAGCTCTTTTCTTTCCTAGCTTCTTCATCTTCACCATCGTCACCCCTGTAACCAGACCCTCAAACAGATGCTTACCTTTCCGGGTGGCATAAGTCTTCCTTTACTGCTTCTGTGCTTACTCCACATTGAGCAAAACATTTTCATGGATGCTCGCAATGAGCTCCATTTTCTACAGAAATTGTGCTGCAGCCACCTCCACTTCCACACCAACATCAATCTCAGTAGTCAGGGCGTGCAGGTAATTGTTTGCCCTGAGACGTGGTGTACGACCAATTAGGATCATGAAGGGTGAAAACCTTGTACCAGCCTGGATCCCACATCGGTACCCAAATAGAATCTTAGCTAGATGGTCATCCCAACAATCCATATTGCCTGGTGTTGCAACAAGAATAGTGATGCCATGCTTGATGGTCTTAATCATGTGCTCTGCCATTCCATTGCATTGGAGCCACTGAGGTGCAGTGCGTTGATGCTGGATTCCGTAATCCTTGCACATTATCTCGAATTCTGCAACCCATTCTCCACCATTGTTAGTGAGTATGAATCTGGGTACTCCATATCTGCAGATGATGTCGTCCTCCAAGAACTTAGCTGCAGTCCTAACACTATGGTCATCAACCGCCTTTGCCTCACACCACTTCGAATAGTGGTCGATGGCCACCAAAATGTACCTGTTTCCTGACTTGGTTTTAGGCAAAGGTCCAGCAGTGTCCAATGCAACTCTATGGAATAAGCCACAGATGGGAATGCTCTTCAATTGCTCATCCCCAGAGCGGATACTACCCTTGCTCCTCACCAGCTAGCATTGTTGGCAGCTTCTGACCACCGCCTTAACATCTTCAGTTCGATGATGCCAGAAGTACCTTCTACGAATCTCAGCCAATGTCTGCTGTTCCCCGAAATGCCCCAGATCTTCATGCATTTGACTTACCAGGGACATCCTTTCCTCTGGCTTGGGTACGAGCAACCCCTTGAAGTAAAGCCTCTGCTCCTTCCAGCAATAATTGCTCACCCTCTTTTTGGCCTTCTTGCCCTCCTCAAGGTCCACTGAATCGGGCAGTGCATCGTTCTTCAATAATCCCAAACAGACTGCATCTTCCCAGATGTCGATGCACTTTGCATCCATTTCCTGGTCCTTCTCCTCATCAAATTCGGTAGGACTCAACTCTTGGTCCTTAAACTCAGCTAGTTCCTAAGCCTCCAAAATTAGATCCAGTTGCTGCCGTTTGTCAAAGTGCTGGGGTCTCCTCCTCTTCACCACTATTCGCTCACCATCGTCCTGCACAGGTGCACCCCCAACTGCAGCTTCTACTTCACCTGAAACAACCTCCTCGGGCTGCTCTTCTCCTGATACAACGTCAACTACATACAATTGATGGTTGCCGTCATACCTATAGTGGTTAATCCCGAAACAACAGGCACGGTGTTGTACCAATTCCTTATCCCCTCTCTTGATACCGAGCCATTCCTTTTCCTTGCCTGTGCGAACACAGAGAAACTCTTCATCTCCTCTAGATGCATCAATTCGAGTACTTGCAATGTCTTGTATCTCTTCATTGAAGTCATCATCATCGGCAGTTGGTCCAACTGGATTCCTGCTCAAAGCATCGATGCTTGTATGCCTGAGTCTTGGTTGGTGTATTATCTTGAAGCTAAAATCTTGCAGCATGTCTACCCACCTTCCTTTCCTGCCATTCGCATCTGACACAGTAACCAACCATTCAAACGGCTTGTGGTCTGTGCGTAGAATGAAATGATTCCTGTGCAAGTATTGCCTGAAATGCATGACGCCCTAGATTAGCATGTAGCATTCCCCTTCCATAGGGTGGAACTTTCTTTGTGCCTCTGTCAGGCTCTTGCTAGCATACACTACCACCTTCTCAAACCTACCTTCTTTCTGTGACAATATAGCTCGAACACCCTTGGGCGACCAGTCTACATCCAGCCAGAATGTTCTTCTGAAATCTGGTCGTGTGAGCACAGGCGCATCCACCAGCGCTGCCTTCAATGCCTGGTATGCCTGTTGACAGCCCACATCCCACACAAATGCAACATCCTTCCTTTTCAATTCAAACAAAGCACCCACCAACCTTGAATAGCCTCGAATGTACTTTCGGTAATAACCTGTCAGACCTAAGAACGACCTGACACTGGTGACTGTCTTCGATGTTGGGAAATGTAAAACTGCTTCGATCTTCCTAGGATCTGGCTTGGTGCCCTCCTTGCCTACCACATGGCCCAAAAATGTGATGGACTTGGCAGCAAAGCAACATTTGTTTGGTTCAATTTGAGATTTACTTCCCTGAGTTTGCAGAAAACTGCATTCAGATGTTGGAGATGCTCCCCCCAACTCTCACTGTGTACATTGAGGTCATCAACGAATACCTTCAGAAACTTGCTACCCAAGTCTTTAAAGACTTCTGACATGGTTTGTGTGAATGTACTCGTTGCATTCTTCAGTCCAAACGGCATAACCGTTCAGTCATACAATCCAGTCTTAGTAATTAGAGCGATCTTTTTTATGTCTTCTGGAGCCATCCGAATTTGCCAAAAACCCAACTGCAGGTCTAAGGCAGTGAACCATGATGAGTTTCCCAGTTGATTAATTACATCCTCCACGAGTGGCATCAAAAATGAATCTCGACACGTTTGTGCATTGAGTGGTCGATAGTCTCCACAGAAACGCCTGCTCCCATCTTTCTTTACTGGCAGCGTTACCCGACAGGCATACTCGGAGTTGCTGGGCCTCATCTTACCCAAATTTACCAGAACATCTATTTGTCTTTTTACTTCAGCCTCCTCCCAGTAAGACAATCGACTAGGAGATGTTCTGCAAGGTGGGAGTCCTTGCGTGTCTATACAATGCTCTCCTATGGTGCAACAGTCGAGTTCTCCCTTGTTCCAAGTAAAGACGTCTTGGAACCGCTCCAAAATTCCCCAAATCTGCTATTGTCCTTCATCATCCAATTCGGTGTCCATCTTGATTCGCTGGCAGATTTCTCTCCACCTATTATCCATTTTCTGATGGCTAGAAGACACCAATTTCTCAGCGGGTTTGCAATCAAAGTTACCATCTTTCACCTAGGTAGTCTGCAACAACACTGGAATCGAAGAATTGTGGGTTGGGCTAGGTTGCTGCAATAGCAATGGGACAGGTGAATCTTGTATGGATTCATACACAGCCTGTCTGCTTTGTTCTGCATCAGAGACCCATCTGATCCAATCTGCGTAATCATCTGAATCGGTGACCTATTCCGTCATGAACTCGTCACCTTGTTCTTGTAGCATCAGTTGCAGCATTTCTTGTGGCCCTTTTGAGTTCACTAATTCCTCCAAATTAGCATATGCAAATTCATCCTCGCAGTCAGTTTGCTTCAACTAATTAGATTCCGAATCATAATATCCACTGCTATCAGTGTCATCATCAGAATTCGAGGTGTATACATCGTCCTCCTTGGTCACAATTGTTTGACCCTGTTCTGGCGTCCAGTCGGAATTTCGATCGGCGCGTGTGTCTTTCCAGGTGGTCGACACCTCCTGCTCCAGAACTCCCGAATTCATCCTCTGCAACAAATTCACCACCGTTAATGGTAACACCTCCACATTGGTCCCAAGACCATGTCTTGCAGCAAGCCTTGTTCCACATCCACTACTGCTCCAATTTTCATCAAAAAGTCCAGTCCAAGAAGCACGTCGTAACTGTCCATGTCCACAACCATAAAGGTCATGGCGCATTGTACGCCTCCTACCTTGACTGGTATCTTATCAATCCTTCCCAAGGCCCGAGTGATCATTCCTGATGCGGTTTTGTAGGTTTCAGTTCCTGTCACAAGATGCATCATGCCCAACTCTCTAACTACAACTATAGCCATAACAGACATGGAAGCTCCAGTATCCACCAGACCTTCTACAACGTAATTGCTGATCTCCACCAACAAATGCAGAGTCTTGCTTCGATGAGTCTTGTTGATGCAGATCTTCCTTAACGACAGAATCGCAAAAACTACTGACACTTGATTCTCAGTTGCTTCTGAATCCCTCTTTCTCCTTGCCAGTTTCACTAAACTCTCAAGGTGCTCTAGTTCTCTAGGGATCATCAAAATGGTCTCCATCGGTGAAAGGGAAATATTTCCCTTTATGAAGTGTGAAAGGATTTTGGATCTAACTGACGTATCCCGGCCTGCACCTTCCCCTGCAATTTCAGGGATCGGCCCAGCCCTTTCCGGTGTCACTTCGACAGAAGTTCTCCTCCTTGGCACTCGGGTATAAGAGAACATGTTTTCATTACCACACAGCTTGTTAAGCTGTTGCTCGGTCGCTGCCTCATCATTCAGCAACACCTCCAAGAAGTTTGTTGCTCTAGATTGCGATTTCCCATCCTTGGGCTTTTTCCAGCACCGATCCTCAGAATGCCCCAACCCTGAGCAGAAGGAACATTTTATGCCACAATTTTCTGTCCTATGAGGCATTTTGCACTTGGCACATTTTGGCCGTGCTTCATTCAGCCTTGGACAGTTGGTGGCCATATGGTCCCCTCCTTTGCAGATTTGGCATCCTCCAAACAGGGGGGAAGACGATGATGCTTCTGGATTCGGCACAACCCCCTTGAAGAAATTGATGAGGGTATTGTTTAGAGCAGTGACATGCTTCTCCATGATGGTCTGGGAGGACTCCTCTTCTTGTTCCTCTTTCAGAGGTTCATACGGAGTCTCCCCGAGCTCGCCCAGAACTCTTTCCACTTCCATCGCAGCACCAACCAATTCTTCAATGTCTGCAAACGTTCTCACCACACACAATTTTTGAATCTCTGGCCTCAACTTGGCTAAGAATCTCCTCTTCTACTTGGCGTCCTGTAGTTGGCTCTTCTGAAACAATTTGTCGAGACGTTCAAAATACTTTTGAACTCTCTCCCTAGGTTCTTGCTTGATGGCATCCAATTTCATCCTGATGTCATCAGCATCAACATCCCCATACTTCTGTACTATCAGCGTCCTCAGTTCCGCCTAATCGGCGGGTGCTGGCTGTAACCTCTTGAACCATTCCTTGGCGTGACCCCTCATATTCAACTTGGCAATCTTGAAGAGCTTGTCTCCATTCAGGTTTCGCACCTCAGCAACCATGGTGAATCGCTCTGCCCAATCATTAACATCTTCATGGTCTCAACCCCAGAACAGCTCATCCATTCCCTGGGGACTAGTCATTTCGCAAATATGCAAAAATAAACAAAAATTGCAATACCACCTAGAACACACAGTCCTTAAACAACAAACATGTGTCAACTAAATCAACAAGTTTCTCAGCCTCTGCAGCTCAGTTCTGACTCTTGAGAAAAACAGATGTCATTCGAGCTACACATCAAACTCAGACTGAGCTCCCTTAGCCACTGGTCTTAAAGGTGCAAAATTAGATGGAAAAATAGAAAAACATTGCTCATTTGCGAATTCCTACTGGAACTGCCACTTCCCTTCTGGATTGCGCCACAGTCTCCAGCTTATGAGACGAAACCTTGATCCAGCATGTTCCACCCTAACAAGATGATCTCCAATTTGGAACAGATCCTCCACACCAGGTATGTAAAATCTGGCAAAACGGTTAGGTGAGACAACAACCTTGGGAACCCAAATGTCTCCCAACCTCGGCACACCACGCTGTCTCTCAGCGAACATAGGCGTTACTCTACACAAGGTACGAAGTGTAGTAGTATTGTGTCTGTAGCTGTGAGACTGACACCCATCCCTTTGTTTCATTTTTCACCTTCAACCAAACCTTAGCGCACGTATGAAAGCCACTATGAGCTATTTCTACTGCTACGTCTTCGATTCGCGCTTCCTCTGGATCTATTCCTACAAGTGTTATCACACCAAAACCCAGGAAATGCAGCACTACCGCTCCTCTCTATGGTCCACCATGAGTAGTCAGATAATCAAACCTATTAACGATTCGTTGTTCATGAACGTTCTGCGTTAATTTTTCTTTTACTACCTCATCTGCACCAGATGAAGACATGATACATTCTACCTAGACCTCTACAGGTTCTACCGAAACTATTGAACCTGGCTCTGATACCAAAAAAGAGAAGGTCCCAAGACCCTTTAACCACCGGACGATCTGATGTCCCTACACGAAACTCAGTTCTTGTGGGATCCCAAAACCAATCAACACGTTCTGATCTTTCTTTCTAACTCATCCAAAACTCTGCTACCTACTGCTACTGATCACTTCACTCAGACATCATTGTTGAGAATTCAAGCTCAACTAGTTAAGTTTCATTAGTTATTGGAGTAGGAAAATAACTATGTTACTTTCACAAAGTTGAATTACTTTCGTTACTTATTTTAGTTTGGTTATTTGTGGTTTGGTCTTGTAGTTAAATACCTTGGTGTTGATGGTTTGTTTATCTTTTCTTCATTACATAAGTTTGTGTATTTCATGTGACAAGAACCTTGGAAAGTTCTTGATGTTGTGTTTTGTGTTGTGAGCATTATGTTATAGTTTCCTTTCAATAAAGATTTATGTTTGCACTTGAGTAGATCTCCTATTTGTTAACATGGTATCAAAGCTTAGGTTGTTTGGTGAGAAAGTTGAAAGAGATCTAGAGTTAGAAAGTCTCTAGAACTAGAGCTTGAGAGTCTCTAGTAATATCATAAGATTTTGTCAAGTGCAAAAGAAAAAAAGGAAAGGAAAGAATGTGAAGAGAAAGAAAAGAAAAGAAAAGAAAAGAGGTGAGAGGAGATCAACATATCAAAGTTGTGGAAGTTAGATCTTTAAATCTAGATCTAGACCTACTGTGAAAAGATCTTGGAGTGAAACTTGGAGAGGTTATAGAAGACTATAGGACGTTTCTATTCTCAAATTTTCAAAAGAAAACGATATGTTTTGTGAGAGTTATGAGTTTTTGAAAACTTTGTGCCAAATCTGGTTTTTTGGTCATATCTCCTTTGTTTGAGCTTTTTTGGATCTGCAGCTTTGGGATCTTATAGATCATATAGGAATATATGTGTGAGAAAAATTTCATGTCATTTATATCTATATTGAGAGAGATCCAAGCATCTGAAGTTTCAGTCTCAGTTTTGAGGTCAGTTTCTTTTGAAAGTGATATCTCTTTGTGATCATCATCAATAGAGCTGAAATTTTGAGCAGATATAGAAGATATATATTTTATATGTTTCCCGAAATCTTAAGGATTTTGGAGTTGCTGAGAGCGATTTGTAAGTCATTTTGTGTTCAGGTCCCAGTTTGAGGCGACTTCAAGGAAGTAGCAAGATCTCTCATTTTATGAAGTTAAATGAGCTGAAATTTTGAGAGAAAGTAGTAGATGTAGTTATCCATGTATCATCAGAATTTCAGATCAATACAAGGTCATATGTGTGTGGAGTAGCCTTACAAAGTTGCTATGACAGAAGTTTGATTTGAGAAGACATCAAAGCAAAGTTTTGAAATGGAGCAAATACAACTTGGGAGAACTTGAAGGAAGGAGTTTGGAGATTGGGAAGCGCAAATACATTATCAAGACCTTCGTTCAAAAGTGTGGTATGTAATCATCTACTTAATACCATACGAAATATTATATGAGATACGTACCTATACGTAAAACCTATGTATAGTATAAAATTTCATATAATACTCAAGACATACATACATATGCAAGGTCCATCTTGTTCAACCCTAACCCTAACCCTAACCCTAATCCTAGAAACCTAAGGAAGGAAAACCCTAACCCTAATCCTAGAAATCCAAGGAAGGA
>Ga0116231_10003887_pt1 | contig 30636 bp, 18 predicted proteins | sample S1TSphgellanicum_2_FD_89695 | JGI IMG/M metagenome (GOLD analysis project Ga0116231, IMG submission 89695) | Host-associated microbial communities from peat moss isolated from Minnesota, USA - S1T2_Fd - Sphagnum magellanicum MG | ecosystem: Host-associated > Plants > Peat moss > Unclassified... | reverse complement strand
GGTAGGCTGTGTAAGGCTTCCCCGTCTTGATTCCCCCAATAATGGCCTGCCTCATGCCCTCTTTCCTATGCTTAGTCCCCCCCCTGCCCCCCCCTCCCTTCCCCCCCCCCCCCCCCCATCCTCAACCTTCCCCCACTTCCCACAATCATTTTAGTTTCAAGTCTAAACAGCTACAGGATGCTCAAGAGCAAAATCTTAGATTAGAATCTAAAAGAGGAACAGAGACAGAGAACAGAGATTAGAGCTGGGAAAGCATAAAAAAGATTTGGGTTTTGGAGCTACATTGTTGTTGTTTTCATAGATTAGAATCTGCAAGAGAAAGGAGCTGGAAAACCAAACAGATTTGGGTTTTGAAGCTACATTGTTGTTGTTGTTGTTGTTGTTGGGTTTTGTTGTGTTGTGTTTTTTGGAGAAGAGGGGGAAGCTCTCTCCTGTTGCACATTTTTGGTGGGAAAAGTTTAGACGAGGAGATCATGTACACTCCATGTTTTTTTTCTGGGTTTGAAGCTTTCTTCAAAGATCTGAGTTTTGAAGGATCTGTTGAAGGATCTGGTGATGATCAGATATTATTGTTGTCATCAGAGAGCAAGGAAAATAGCTGTTTGTGTGTTAGATTTGTAGATTTAGAGTAAGTGGGTTGTTGGTCTTTTGTGTTTCAGCTTGAAGATTGAAGGGTTTTGGAGTGGTTCTAAAATGGGTTTATTGAAGTTGAAGAGTGGGTTTAACCAAAGATGCAAAGAAGAAGTAGAGGAAGTTATTGTTGTGGTTTTGTGATCTGGTGATTTTGTGGAACCAGAGATATATGTAGTCCAGTTATGGAGGCAACAACAAGAAGGCTTTCACTGAAAGCTAATGAAGTTTCCAGCTGGACTCCTGACTCTTTATTTCAGGAGAAAGATGGGGTCAGGAGATCAGCATGGCCCATGCTCCCTTGTTTGCTTGCTGTTCTTTTTCTTGCTTTGCTTGGGATGCATATCTGGCCTTCAGGGAGGAGCTTGCTTTGGGGAGATCCTCTGAGGGCATGGGACCCACATGTCAAGGTAGGTAACCCTACAAAAGGATCTTCAGCTTTTAAAAACCTTTTCAGCTTTTGTTTATGAGCAGTTCCATGTTTCTGAATTCATGATTTAGCAAATCTGATCAACAATGCTGCGATTAGGGCTCTTGAAAATGCAAAATCAAGAGTTTAATTTTTCAACCTAAATTTTTGCTAATCCAAAACTGGCTAGATTGATCCAAAACCATGCAATCTAGGTTTTTGGATTAGCTGGATTATACGACGATAATGCAGGTTGAATTGGATTAAGAATTAGGTCTCTTTCACTAATCAAATTCAGATTCAGATTCAGATTCAGATTTGGGTAGTGATAATAGTTGCTTAATTAGTGGCAGTACACTAGCACATCTAGTATTTTTGGATGTGCTCATGAACTGGACTGTGATGTTTTGGGTTGAGGGCTTAGATCTTTCTCTCTCCCTCTCTCTCAGAATATGCTCAGCATTTTTTGATAAAGTATTCTACAGGTTGCGGGTTTAGCAGTTACTCATAATATAAAACCAAAAGCAAAGGCACCACAGAAACGAGTCCACATTTTTGTGTGCACTGACGAATATGATCTACGGCCACTTGCAGTTCTTATTAACTCTACCATTTCAAATGCCATGTGAGTAAATTGAACAATTTTTTTTCTTTTCTTGTTTTTTTGCTTCTGTCACATGCCAATTTGTTCATGGCATTGCATTTTCTCCAAAGTTGTTTTGGTATTTGTGATTTGAGTATATATATCCTAGTGGGGTGTGAAGTGTGCGCAGTCAGTTTGTTTTGGTGCTTCAAGTTGTCTAATTATGAAAGTGATGGGGTTATCACAGGCATCCAGATAGACTTCACTTCCACATGGTGATGCCAGCTGATCGTCTATTCACAAGGAAATACCTAAAATATCTGTTTCCAAAGGCACACATTGAGATGGCGAGGTACACCATTCATGATTCATCTGAATGGGCGTATTGAATATTCTGTTTCTTGTCAGTTTTGTGTGGTTTCTATTGAGAGAGGTTTTGTCCTCAGTTGTCCATTTGATGTGTTATGATTGAATGAAGATGTTTCTCTAAGAAATGTGAACGATGTCACTCAGGTCTTTTCATAGACATCACCTGCAAGAAGTTCCAGAACAACAGCTCTGTTTAGTACATAGCTAGCAAGTTGCAAGCCATGAACTCACTCCTCAAATTCACTTTCTCAGACAGACCACTCCTGACAATGTGTGTGTGTTCTTTTTGGGGGGTTACTGTTGGTGTTGCTGTCATATGAAACAGCATCAGTAAATTCATTGACATCCATGAAGTGAACAAACACATCACATTCCGCAATGACAGTGGAGCTCGCAAGGAGCTCATTAGTCCTTACAACTTCCTGCCCTTCTATCTGCCGGAAGTCTACAAAGATATAGACAGGTGCATTTACCTTGATTCTGATATTGTAGTGAAGGTATGAGATGGGAAAACCATACTTGTGATTTTTTCTCTCTCTCTCTCTCTCTTTCTCTGTGTGTGCTTTAATCCTGTTGTAGAAAAGAGCAGCACAAGGGACAGTTTGGTTAATGGGTTGTGATATTTTGACAGTTTAATTTTTTGGGGATTAGGGTTTGGGATGCTAAACACTCCCTTCGCTTCTTCTTGTAGGGTAACATTGAGAATCTCTACAATACAGATCTTGAAGGCAATGCTGCAGCTGCAGTTGAAGACTGTTCCCAGAGATTTGCAATCTACTTTGACTTTGCCCAACTAGATGAGATTCAAGCAAGAGAAGGACCTGATCGACCAGCTTGGTTGCCGCCAGAGCCATTTGATCCCAAAGCATGTGTGTTCAATCGAGGGGTGCTTGTTGTCGACTCCAAGAGATGGATCGAAGAGAACATCACAAGTGCCATCATTTGGTGGATGGATGAATTTCAGAAATCAGAGCGCAATTTATATAAGTAATTTGTTTGTCACAGATTTCATCTCAGTTTTTTCTGCATTTTCAGATCCTTCTCTTTCAACTTTTGCAACTATGGAGTTTTCCTTTGGGTGGGTGTGTGGTGCAATCTTTCTCTTGTTCTATGCTGATTTTTTGTGAGTGGGTTTTTGCTTGCAGAGCGGGTTTATCACAACCACCCTTCTTATTGGCACTATATGGGAAGCACAAAGTTCTTGATGGCATGTGGAATGTACGAGGGCTTGGACGTCCAAATTTGAGTGAGCTGGAGCGAGAGTATTTCTTCAACACATTTTCTATGAATTACACTAGAAAGCCATTTGTTTCACCATTTGCTGATACTGCCCATATCCTACATTTCAATGGTGCATACAAGCCGTGGAAGGGGAAACGGAAGCGGGAAATCACAGATGATATCATTTCCCTTTGTGGCCGAAAGGAGCGAGGACTAGAGTGTGCAGAACTTTGGTGGGAGTATCTATCTCCAACTGCCAATGATTTCTTGAAGCCATTTGCAAAGAAGACTACTTCTGAGTAGAAATAGGGAAAAGGACAATACGCTTGTTGCCAGATAACACTAGATTCATTCTACAAGGAAAAACTATCATCCACCCAAGGATAAGCCAATGGGTGATGATGGATATGTTTATTCCTTCATTCTTCTTTGGATCAAGACTCTTCATGGTCATTAGTTCACCTTCTAAAATGTGATGGGTGGATGAGGTTGTAGGGTTCTTCAGTAATCTTCCTTTGCCTATCACACCAATTGTGATTATGATACAAAATATGCACACTTACAAAAAATTATGCAAGTGTGCAATCTGGTAAGATTCACTGCACCATTTTGTAGAGCTTTAAGGAATTCTTTTTCTTTCTTTCTTTCTTTCTTTCTCCTGAAGTGCCTAATATGTAGCTGACTTTTGCTGATTCCAAAGACTGACATCCAATTACTCTCGGGTGGGATCAAATTTGATTACACAAATGGTTTAATGGTTGGTTTGCATCTCATGTCTAATAGTTAGCTAAGAAACCAAATCATGTTGTTGTAGAGGATTCAAATCAAATGCTTTGGTATATAATTATAGCTCTTTAAACAGCTTGTTTGATCTACAATCCTGAATTCAATGACCAGTGAATGGTTAATAAACTTGGAATACTGTCTAATTTGTAATCCATTTGAAATGCTCAATTATAAACATTGAAGGAAATTTCTAGTTTGTCATGTGATGGTTTGTACTCATGAAGAACTTGTAAGTACCTTCATGAAAATGTAAAACTTGTGAGATGACCTTCAGTGGAGAAGGGTATCCACTAGTGTGATCAACTTCAAAAGGCAAAATTCACATTCTATGCATGCGTTGGCCCGACTCCTTGCCTCCCTTGCAACTCTTTCATGTAGCCATAATATGCATGTAGAGAACTTGCTCTAAAGTTCTTTGATGATGATCATGTTCTAATGTGAAACTTCCACTCCTAACTTATCATGTAAGGATACATATGAACAAGTTTTTGGAGAGTTTTTTAAAATTTGTGTCGGGGTTACCCAATACTTCGCAAGTTATGTTATTATTTAAAGAACGCTTTTTTTAATAGCGTGTTTTTGTAATATAGTTAGTAGTTGCTTATCGCTTGGTTTTTTTAAACAATTTTGTGTTTATGCAATTATATGAGTCTTTTGCAAAGTGGATGTTATAATAGTTACTCAATTTCAAAAGTCTCTTCACTCAACCAAACCCTAAAATCCTCAACAATCATATTAGTAATCATCAATACAATTTGCAATGATTATCATATGATTTTCAAATGGCACCACGTAGACACATCTATTGTGATTTGCAACTTTCACTTTGATTTGACAACTTTTTTTGGGTTTTATTAATCATTAATGCAATTTTCTTACAATATTTTAAAGCATCAAACTCTTGACACCCATTGACATTACAACTTTTTTAAAAAAAGCCACTTGATTAACAACGTGTGTTTCCATAAAATTGTGAAATGTAAAAATTCAAAAGATCACATTTTGGGTTTTTTTGTTGCATGTCAATAATTAAAACTTGACAATGATTCTTGAAAGTTCATCTCACAAGCCTATAATTGAAATGGGTATTTACATCCTTTCATAATGTAATCTTAAAACTATTATTGATCCAATTGTAATTGTAAATGACACAACCTTTATGGTGCTATCATGTTTAAGATCTTTAGAGTTGTGAAGCTCAACACAAAACTTGACCTTTGTTTACAAACATGAAACTCTCATTTGAAAAATCCCAAAAGGCTCAAAGTTTATGGTGGGGTTCAAGATGTGGATGAAATAGGGCAAGCTAGTCTTTGAATTAGGCCTCATCCTCTTGAAAGTTTTGGTTGACCATGTTATTTGAAGATTGCTTGTAGTATGTCCCCATGCAAAGCTCATATTCTATTCTTTGAAACATTCGTATAATTTCATCACTTGAAGGATTATATTCCTAACAAGACTTATGACCATGAAAAGAAATAAAAAACCCCCTCCTCCCCCCCACAAAAACATTCAACAACAAAACTACAAAGATATGTGCCAAATTTGAAAACATGTCTAAGGTTTAGGGCTTAAGGTAATTTTGTCATGGATAATTGGAATTGCTTGTTTGGGAACATTTCACAATTTGTACTAAAGATGCCCACACAACATTACATGGTGATTGTTGTTTCTTCATGTTACAAACTTAAAATGAACCACATGATTTGTGATTTGGAGCTCAAATGGTTTTTTGCACCTATCATAGCTTTGCCTACACATATGATTCAAAGTTACATTAACAATTTTAAATTTATCATTGCCTCAAAAGGTGAATATATATATATATTGCAACTATATGGTGCTCCATGAAGTTCCAATAACAATCTTCTAAACTTTTCAATTAATTGTATGAACCGTCAAATTTAAACAACCCAATTGGCATCCAACCTACTACCATCAAACTTTAATTTATTTTAAAGTATCATCATCAAAAAGCAATAAACAACTAAGTTATTGGGTTAAACTTGCTCTTGTGTTTTTGCAACTCAAACACATTCAATATGTATATAAAATAAACAACAAATTCTCCAAGTGTAAGAACAAACTATTGTATTTATTATCAATGCCAAATGAGATGAAATCTCTTGGGAAATAAAAGACTGTAACAAAATCTTAATGAAGTCAAAAGACCACACTTGTTCAAATCATCTACATATCAATTCTAGTATTGATTCAACTTCAAGTACACAAAACTCAACTAAAATTATATAAATGTGGTTAAAAGTGTTTTCAAAATACATGTCAATTTGTTTAAATATGAAGATGAATTTCTTACATTTTACATTTATTCCCAATACCTATTCTACAATGGGCTACATAATTTTATCACACTATTGCAACTTGGGGTAGTGTTAACAAGTACCCAAAAAAAATCAAACATTATTCATTCTGCACAAAATATGATACAACGAGACTATATTTAATATTTCTCTAAAAATTAATAAAAACCCATAAATGTTATAGATATTACTTGTTAGTAGGTTCAATTAATAGGTTAGTAAATGAATTATTATCAATCATTAATTAAATTGATAATATCAATAAATACAATTCAATTCAATTGATAGTATAAGTAGGTTATTTTACATCTCCTTAACATAAAATGAAAATTATGGCATATACATGGGATAACTTTCATTGATCGGTGTTAGAAATAGCTTTATACATCCCTCAAAATATTGATGTGTTGGTTGTAGGCTATTGTTACTTTGTTTCCCTACAAAATGGCCATCCTTGTGTTGAGAAGTATGTGCATTAAAAAAAGTTAATATATATATTGAGGTGCTTTTCATGTGCACTATATGGACTAAAACAACACCTTTGGATGTTAGCAAACTTTTGTGTCTAACATCCTTATTAATTTTATTTATAATATTTAATGATAGTCGTTTGTGAAAGAAACTATATATGAAATGAAAAATTGGATTATGTTCATTAAAGATTTTTTTGGGTCAACTTAGATGTTAATTCCTTATGCATTTTATTAAAAGACATCACATTTTTGCAATGGCCCATACAATGCACCTAGATTGTTTATGTGAAATGGATGCCCATGCTTAGTGAGTCAACAAATTTAGATTGTATTTTACCTATGTTTTCCCTTCATACATTGGGTCTAGATTTGAAAGGTCAATTTACATTGTGGACCTATGATGGCTTAAATATGTGCATATTCAAAAATTACTTCATAGTAAGGTGGGGGAAAAAAAGTTCTTTCATCAAACAATACCTTGTTTGATGCAAGTAATGTAAAACTTTAAAACTTATTTCCCCTAGGGGTCCCCAAAAAATTGTAGTTAAAAATTTCTTGCATTTGTGATTTTTCAAGATTTGGACATCAAACATGAATTTATCTTGTGCATTTGCCTAACACTATGAACATTATGTATGTTTTTTTTTTTTTCATTTGTAAGTCATACAAACTTTATTATTGATAAAGCATTGATAATGAAGGAACATTGATAATAAAGAGGATAACATTTTTAGTAGGTTTTTTTTTTCAAATTATTTTTCATTTGCTAACATTTTGAAACCAAAAACATGAAGCCCTATGGCTATCAAAATTTGAGCTCAAAATGTATGTTATATATCACATGTACATTGAATGTATTCAATTCTTTTTATATGATTGTTGGATCGAGATTAATTGAATTAAATTTAACTTGGAATTGCAAAAAGTTGTCTTACATTCTAGAAAAATTTACTTAAATTTAGGACTACCAAAAGGTTGCCACTAAGATTCAAACTTATTACACACTATAATATTATAATCAATATTTTTGTTTCAAATAACCCACTTGTATTGCGTTTTCACCCCTTCCCTCCCTTTTCAATTTGTTTACTCATAAAACACACTTCTCTTCCTTTCCACAATTGAACTACATGTATTGGATTCATCTCTCTTCCTTTCCTTCAAACACATACCCAGAGTCTCCAAAACTTTTTTAAGTTTCACACACCCAAAAAATATTTCATTCTCCACCAATTTAATCATTTTAGGGACAACTAACCTCTTATTATAAAAGTGGTGGTTCTATTATCATTTTAAAATGTTATAAATCCTTCATTAATTTTTCTATCCTCTTATGGATTTCATATTATCCATGATATATCAACATTAGTTTAATATGTGTAGATTTCATTAGGGTAAATTCGAATGGCATTAGTTACAATTTACGTCACAAACATCAAATGTTAAACTTTGCCATTTATAGCAAATGTGTGATTCAATATTATGTTTGATGTTTTTCATGCGAATTAAATAAAATTGAAATGTAAACAAGACAAAAATAAACTTGACCCAAAGCATATTCATGGTTAGGGTACCACCTTTAGACATAACACTCAAGGATTTCATTTTTGTTATTTACCAGTTACATAATCTATGTGGAATAAATTTAAGTGTGAAAAGTTGAATAATTCAAATTGTGATAATTCATATGGTGGTGGTGATTTTTCACTTGAATATGTAATTATACATCAATACTTTGGCCAAAAAAATCAGAAATGCAGAAAATAAATGCATAAATTTTTATAGACAATTTGACATGTTTTCTTGCATAATTATTTCCTACACATGTGACCTACACTTGGGGCCACAAATTCCAAGTCTATTGAATACAAACAATCAAGCAAATGGTCAAAAAAATAGTCTTTTTCCTTGTCGTTTTTTTGGAATGAACTATGCAACCTTCAAAATTCTCCTAGCATGTACGATCTAATCACATGCATTTAATGAACATTGCTAAACATAGATGGGAAAAGGAAAAGGAAATTCTACTAGTCATTGTTTATCTATGAAATAGAATTGAAGTCAATTGCACCACTTAATGCATTCATTTTGACTCTTTTAAAATGAAATTCCACAAGAATGCAAAAGGAATCAAAACGACATATATATTGTATCCAATCTATTCTCATAAATTTCAAAAAAATAACATGACATCATTGTAGTTATAGGCATACAAAAATTCACTATAATTATAAGGCAATAGATACTATAAAATATTCCTTTGTGGCCATTTTTTTCATTAGACGATCCTTTTGGGTACCCTAATTGTGAATATGCCTTTCATGCATTTCAAATTTGCTTCAAAATTTATTTTGAAAACTTTAAAACAAAGTCTCAAATACATGTGACTTACATTCTATTTAGTATGTAGAATTGATTAATTATAATTTCTAATACTTGGGACAAAAGTGAAAAATTCCACATGAATGAGTTTAAAACACTAAAATAGGGTATAAATGAAAAAATGTTAATGATCTCCCTTACTCTTTCTCCTTGTCAATAACACCTTTGCATGTAGGACACTCTATCTCCAACAACAAGCTAATTATACATTATAATAATTTCAAACAATTGTCATAATACTTGCACCCATTTTTGGCCTTTCGCACATTGAAACCTTGCCTACCACCCTTCATTGTTTGATCACTTCCTAGCTCTTATAAAATTTTGTGTGACTTTTAAATAGTTTAAACTAATGGGAAGAGTGAAGTTTCAAGCATGAAAATACACATAATAGGATGTGTGTTTCAATTTAATTAAGAATTTTTTTGTTTTGATGGAACCTTTATTCCAATCCACAACCCTAAAAATTGTAGAAAAAGAAGGTAAGGTTTTTTTTTAATCCCCTTTTTTTGCTCCTATATTTGCTTGAAATACATGGTGAGCTATAAAACTTTCCACTACTATACTTGAGTATTTTATGACGTGACATCCATGTTTCAAGATCACATCATTCCTTTTTACCTTTTACCAAATTGGAAATAATTTTGCAATCCTCCAAAAAAAACAAAAAAACAAAAAAAAATCAAAAAATCAAAATCTTTCCGATCCACACACACACATATATCACTACCTTTGTACATGTATCTTATACATGTACAAAGGTGTCAATTGTCAAGTATTTGTTACAGGACATTAGTTTTTTGTAGTTTGTTATATGTTGTTGAAACCCAATTCACCCTATTAACAAAAACATGTCTTTTACACCCCTAGCATTGTGACCTAGATGACTAATGTAATTAAGCTACATGTTTAAATGACTTAAGGGGGTAAATTTTGTTCATTTTGCCCCCCTTCAAAAAAAATAGGTATGTCTAATATGACTAAGTCATCTTTTTAAAAAAATCAAATTGGACCATACCATTTACATTTGGCATGTGAGGCGTTTACATAACTACATACAATATAATGATTAATACAAAGCATGGCTTGTGATGTGTCGCATTTTCTAATTTAAATAAATCCTAATGCTCCTTTAAAATATTAAATGCGCCTAGTTGCCATGTAAGTGTGTAGGCCCCCCTAGGTTAACCTCATTGTCATGGATGCATTTAGTGGGTAAGTAATAAGTAAATAGGTAGGTTTTGGGTTTTAGGCAAGTAGGTCGATATGTAGGTAGGTTGGTAGGTAGGAAAGTAGGATGTAGATAGGTTGATAGGTAGGTAGGCATGTTGTATGTAGGTGGTTATAGATAGGTTTGAATTTGGTGAAATGTAGGTAAAATAGATAAGTTAAGTTAGATTAGGTAGCCTAGTTATTCATACCTACTTAATATTTTTAGTAAATTTAAATATGTGCTAATAAATTTTTAATTCTAATCATTATCTTATGCTACTTATTAGTCAAATTGATTAGCAACTATATGTTAATTTTTAATTGAAATAGATAAGCCGTGCCAACTAATACTTGTTAATTTTTAGTCAAAACAAACATGATATAATGAATAGTTGTTAGTCAAAATAGGCATGGCATTGTCAACACAATTAAACATTTCATCATGTCCAATTTGATTGAAATGCTAGTAATTGTTTGTTTTGCATGTCATAAACAATTGGTGTTTACATTATAGTGTCACTTATTTGGGTGTCTTTGTTGACTAAAATCCAATCCTAAAAAATATTGGATAACACATGATTTTTAGTAATGTCAATGTGAACAAGGTTCAAGTTTTTTTGTGTTTGGGGGCTTTATCCCCATGGTATGGCTTCAGAGTTTCATATTTCATGTTTTGAAATTTTAAAACATACAAGAGGAACGTGATGATTGTATTGTGAGTTTTTAATATTTTGACCTTGGATTCCAACAATTTATAAGTGACTATTCTTGAAACATGAAAGATGAAGGTGATTTGTGCACATGTTTTCATGTGTGTGATTTGTTAAGTTCAATAGTGTTGGGTGTCAATCTCATGACACTTGACGCGATGGAAAATCCTTTTGTTATTTAAGGGACCTCCTCTAATAACTTTTCAATCCAAGTTAGTGTTTGAGGTTTATAGGATGTAATATGCTTTTCTTACATCAAAAAATGCCTATTCGTTATGGTATTATGTCTTGCACCTCATCCTTGGTCCCCAAAAATGCCCTGGCAACAATATTTTTCCTTATGTATGAAATCATGTTACTATTTTGTCATTGTTTTTAAAGACATTTGTGGGGGTAGAATTTTGTTCAATTTTGAATGTTACCTTGGTGGGCATTACACCCATTAGGCACTATTTTGGGAGTTATTAGTTGTTGCTAATGTTGGGTGGGCATTGCTTTTTTAACACACTAAAGTTCGTATTGGGATTGGATTTTTTATAAAAATCATACTAGTTTGGTTTTAAGATCAAAACAAGATACAATATACAATCAATTTACTTTTGCAATCTACTTGTTTAGTTTATAAAAGGTAGTAATGAAACCCGACAAAATACTATACATTCAATGTTTTTACATTAATGATAATAAAACAAGATACTTCTTCATTATTGTGCATTAATGTTCAATTTTCGCATTGTAAAAGTAGGTTAAAAGAAATTTTTTAAGTGCAAGTAGCTTTTGAAGTTTTTTTAAAAAGTGTAACATTTGTTTTAAATATGTGTCAAGTGTGTTCTAACATGGAGAAAATACAATTTTTAAAAATTCACTGCTTGAATATACAATGATATTTATATCTTAAACTTGGTACATATTTGTTTCATTAAGTTTTATAATGAAGAAGTACTTGATTCCTATTTCTATCATTTAAAAAACTCAAATTTTGTAATTAATGTATATTAAACTTAAAGGAAAGAAAAAATATTTCATAATGAAGTTTGAATACATTTTGAATTTACTTTTTAATATTTATGTCAAAACTTGTTTGATTTTTCAAACTTACCTTTAATTTGTTAACTTTAAAAAAATATTTTATCATCTTTTCACCCTTTGATACTAGGCCAAGGCTATTTTTTGGTTTGTATGAAACATGTGTAAACTAATGTTGTTTAGTTCTTGATTTAAAAAAGAACCTTCCTCATAGTTCTAAAATAAATTTTTTAATAAAACATCTAGTTTGATCCTATAACCAATTATATGGATTTTAAAAACCTTTAATTCCAGTCCTTCTTTCAACAAAATTGGAAGCTAGTATAATTTTAGATTAGGTTTAATTTCATTTCCATCACACACAACAAAACATAATTTTAAAAATGTAATGTTAATTTGTTCAAGCAATCCTCACAATCCAAGATAAAGATTATCCAATATTAATTATTATCGCACCTCAATGTTTATCAAGTGATATTGTTAAGGGGTCAAAAACCTTGTCAATTCCCAATTAGTTTTTAATGCGATGTAAACCCAAGGCATTTTCCTTAACTCTCAAGAAAGAAACATGGTTGGGAGCTTTGGGACGAAATTAAGAAAAACTCAGAAGCTAGAATTGAAGGCAAGATCAATTTGCAAAAACAAAAAAAAAGGTGATTATTGCAAGTTGGAACCAAAATGGTGCACACACAAGCCAAATTCAACATACACACCAAAGCTTGGACTTAGGAAGGAACCACCACCTCCTTTCCAATAACATATTTTGTGACCAACAATAAGGGTTACATCAAATTGACAAAATGTTTGAGATTCTTGAACTTTTTCAATTTTGTGAAGTTACAATACTTGTTCAATTAAAGTTCATTTTGCCCTTGTTTCATGGGTTTTAATGATCAAAAATCAAATTGCTACTTTGATTTTTTGACTTTTGTTGTTTTTTTGTTTTATAACTATTAACTCACAAATCTATATGGAAAACATGAGCTCATGTGCAATATGTAAGCTTAAGATATTTTTAATGGTAAGTTGAGAGTCCAATTTGGATCATGTTTATTATTTGCATTTTTGTCCCAACATGTCCCAAAAAGTTGGGACACCATGAACTCCAAATTCCAAAATGGGAAAACCATTTGGGAATGTTGGGATTCACTTTCTCACACTTGTGGAAGTGTGTTTGAGTCTTATGATATTCTCTCAACCTACTTTTATTGTCATGTTTTAGTTTTGGTCATGAGCCCAAGGCCAGGGTCACAACAATTATGTACAATTAATCAAAAATAAATTCTTGCATAAAAAGTAAGGTCAAGTTTTTTGGGGGAGGGGGGAAAGTTGAATTTATCTACTTAGAGAACCCAAACCTATTTTAAAAAGGACAACACAAACAATTCATGTTATAATTCATTTTTTTCCAAAAGCCCAATTGTTTAATCCAATTCAAATGGTGGTTTTAATAGAACATTAAATCCTTAGTTTGGAGACCTTAAAACCTAGACTTGAACCTACTTTAAATCAAAAACTTACCAACTGTGGAGAAAATGATAGTGGAAATGATTGGCAATGAGATATGTTTGGTATTAAAATAGGTGTTTGTTTGTTTGGATGTGACCACATGGTAACCTTCCCAAACCATGTGGCCCCTTGCTTTGCTTTTGGTACTTTCACAAAATCCTTTGCAAGATGGCATGCACATTTATCATTTTGCAATTTTTAGATTGAAAAGAAAAACATGATTGAATTTAGAATGATTTTTGTCTTTAGAAGTTAGTCCTAAAATTCAAAAGATGGTATTTTGCAAGTGGGTTTTTTAAAAGCCATATTGTCTCTTAAAACCTAAAAGAGGTTTGTTTTTAAATTTCTTTTCTCAATGATCTTTTCATAGGTTGTGGCACCTCTTATGGGTTTTTTGAAAATTAGTCATATATTTTACACCCATAAAAAATATTTGTCTTAAATCTCTTTTGGTATCTTCCTAAGTTATGGCACCTCTTATGGTATGATGAAAATACATATACACATAATCATTTCTTCTTCTTGTCATGACCTAGCTATAGTTTTTTCATAAACACTCTAAATTAAGCCCACTTTCCACAAAATAATATTGGTATGGGTGATCTTACAAGAGTTTTAATATACTTGGTAATGACACATGGGTTCATTAGTTTACAAATTAAGATTGGTGTTTGTTTTTTTTGTTTGAATGCACAATGCCATAACCTTCCTAAATGCCCCCCCTTATTCTACTATTGATATTGCCAAAGAGCCTTTGATCAAGTAGTGTGCACTTTTGTCATTTCACAAGCTTTGAACAAATGGAGTAATAATGTTAAACTTGTACACCACCAAACAAGCGATTGTTTGGGGGATATTAGGTGAAGAATTTTTTTTCCTAGCACCCTATTATTACCTAATTTTCTAATATGCACATATGTAAGCTATCATAAATAATATTTTTGTTTGCATTGAATTTTGATACCCTATATTTATTTAAATTCTTAGTTTTAGTACTTGATCACGAAGAAGAAAATTTGGAACATTCTTATACAAATTTGAAACAATGTTTACAACCATAATGTACATATAATAAGAACAACACAATAAAAAACACAATGACAAATTTCCAATGGTTCACAACTTTTGTAAATAAAACACCTAATGTGACCTTATAATTAAATGCAAGGTACAATGGTTCACTTTTGAAATGCAATGATATTTTCATGGATAATTTTTGCCCAAATGTGTATGGTGATTAATATGTTTTTGGATATACTAATTGAAGTTTGAATTTAAACTAACAATTTGATTATGAACATTTTAATCAAATTAATTTTTGACAAATGATTTGTCCACCAATAATAACGGGCTTTTAAAATCCAAAAATATGGAGTGGTCATCTTACTTGCAACATTAGAAAATGAATAAATTTATATTGAATTTCATTCTAATTTTTTTAATGATTTAATATGTGTTGTAATATGGATGATAAATTCCTATCAAGAGCCCTTTCCTTGTTAACCTTAGCCAAATCAAGAAAAATGACATCAACATCTTTGCTTGTAAATTTTGACATAGGTTTACGAATGTTCATAGGTGAGTGAACATTTAATAATTAAATGTTACAATAATATCTAAAAAAATAACAACCATGTCTATTTGGACATTTTTTATGAACTTTGTATGAACTTATATGGAGTGTAGATTTTGTCACTTTTGAGTCATTGTACCATGCATTCACCCTTATATCATTTAGGCTTGATATCATAGCCCCACAATGGACATCTTCCTTTCAAATTTAGAGCCAATATATGAAAGGAAAACATAGGTAAAATATAATTTAAAGTTTACAACTCATTAAATATGAGCATCCATTTCATAAAAACAATATAGATGCATTGCATCATCACATTGCACAAATGTGATGTCTTTTATCAAATCAAACAAATATTGCACATGGAATTGACATCCAAACCAACAAACTATTGAAAACTCACCAACAAATATTCCCTAATGAAAGAATCCAATTTTATTTCATATAAACTTTTTTCACAAACAACTATCATTGAATATTAGAAAGAAAATTACTAAGGATGTTATGCACAAAAATCTACCAATATATAGTGGTGTTGTTTTAGTTGATATGGTGCATATGAAGAGCACCTCAAAATACAAAAGGCAATTATAATGCATAAACTTCTTAACACAAGGGTGTCCATTTTGTAAGGCAATGAAATAAAGGTAGCAATATCTTGAAGGGTGGAAAGAATTATTTCTCATAGCATAAACCAATCAAAGCTATCTCATGTTTATGTCTTAATTTTCATTTTATGTTAAGTAGATGCAAAACAACGTTATGATATTATTAATTGAATCGAATCTATTCTATTGATATTATTAATACAATTGATTACAAATATTAATTCACTTATTAACCTATTATTTGAATCTACTAATAACTAATAATACTTAAGATATTTAATATGTATCATACATTTTTTCTAATGTTGAAGATTAAAACACACCTTATATTAATTACAAATTAAATTTAAATATAAGAAAACCCTTTTCTTGAATTAATTTAGTTATAATTTTTATCCAATAATTAATATACGGTCACCTTGTATTTTTACTCATGTATTTTCTAAATTAAAAAAAATGATCCCTCCCATATTGAAGTTAAAGCAATTTTCATACTTAAAAATTATTTTATAATTTAAAAAATCGATTAAGTTTTTTGAAAAGTCATATCTTTTAGAGCCTCGAAGAGAGTTGTTTTAAACTTAAAAAAAATAAAAATCTCTTCATAAGTTGTGAAACCTTTAAGGTTTAATGAAGAGATGCATAGACTTAACCAACCATATACCCATTTGAAATATTTCATTAATGGGAAAAAAAATGGATGATAGATGGGTACAAAATTAAAAAATATATATACAATATCAAAAAACGATCGACAAGTTGTCCGATTGAATTAGTATGGTGAATATATCGATTTTTTTCACAACAATATGTTATGCTTGGTAATTGGCTCGAGGGGCATTATTTATCGGAAATGGCACTAATGCTCCCATGCCTTGGATATTTCCAATAACCAATGGATTCTTGGCGGTTGGTTAGTTGTCGGTTTACCTAGGCCATAATAATAATTTGTTTTTTTCCTTTCATGACCTATGGCTATGGTTATTTCACAAAGAACTCAAAAGTTTAGCCCACTTTGCAAAGGAAAATTTCACAAGAAACTCTAGAGTTTAGCCCATTTTGAAAGGAAAATTTCACAAGAACTCTAGAGTTTAGCCCACTTTGAAAGGAAAATTTTCACAAGAACTCTAGAGTTTAGCCCATTTTGGAAGGAAATGTATTGGCATGGGGTGGTGACCTTACAAGAAGCTTAATAATGTTTAATTTTTGGATGAAAAAATTAATTGCCCTTGGGTAGCTAGTACCTGCCCGGATGATATGGTAGAAAGCTAAAATTTCTGTCTGCCCAAAAGTGCGCACATCCGTCGCCCCCAAAAAAAAAAAAAAAACGAAGGAAGGAAGTGCGCACATCCGTCGTGGCCGGCGGCAGAGCTGCGCGGCGCCACAATGGTGAGAGCTCTGCCGCCGCGACGCCACACTGCGTAGAGAGAGGGAGAGAGAAGTGTTTCCGAGAGAGGAAGAGGGTGTGTTGTTTGTGCAAACGCGGAAGAGGAAATGGGAGGAGCGAATGAAGGGAAGCGATCTGAAGCTGGCAGAAGAGGAAGAGCATTTGGAGAATCATTATTGTAACCGGAAGCAGCAGCAACAGCAGCAGCAACAGCAGTAGCAGGAGGACAAGAAATTTTTTTTTTGGTTAGGTACAAGTATTTCCTGGCTGAAGCTTTTGCAAGGTATCGTGTGTTTCTTTGACCTACTTTGTTGTTGATGTTGTTGTTGTTTTTGTTGGTTTTTTTTTTTTGTTTTACAAATACATTTGGATTTTTCTGCATCTGGAGCTTGGATATGTATGTGTATGGATCCATGCTCTTTTTAAAGCTTGTAGCCTGTTGCTTGCTTGCTTGCTGTATGGATGTTTGTTCGTGGAATCAATTCTCGTTGAACGACTCATGGAGGAAGGAACGTTTTGGTTGAAGGTTTGAGATAGAGACAGAATGTTGCGTCTCCTTTTGGAAGATGTTGACATCGTCGGTCACGGTCGAGTGGCTCTATAGATTGGAGCTTGAAGTCTCTAGTGAGTGAGAAACACTTACAACATAAAAGAAGAAGAAGAAGAAGAAGAAGCGGCATTTCTTTCTCCTCTAAGCAGTTTTCCAAGATAGTCAGGAACAAAAGAGATGTGAGGTGATCTATTGCAGATGTGAAAACTGGAAACAAAGGTTGAAGAAGAAACAGCAATGCTGCTGTGTGTACCAACAACAAACACTTTGTTTCTGATGATCTTCTTGGAAGGTTTTCATGATATCTTTTGCTTAAGCTCACAAACAAACTGGGAGGAAGGGAGACCAAGAACAGAGCCAAATGTGTGCTCTACTGTTTGGTTGCAGCTCTTTGCTGAAGTGAAAGCTTAATAGAATTTAGGTGTACATTCCATTTCTATGTATGAGTGAGGCTCTGAGAATGTGCCTCATGAAGAAAAGAGATGGTGCAAAGGTAGGTTTAGTAAAATGTGGCTCTGCCATATCCTTACCTGATGATTGCGAGCCAAGGCCATGTTCTCAGCCCAAGAAGTTTCCCTAGTTTGTGTATTTCCAAAGCATGAAACTCTGTGTGTTCTGCTGCAGATTAGTCATTTCTTTTGTAGTCCATCCCTCCATTGTTTTTTCTCCCCCTTTGTAAGGACAGAGTGAGAACTGGTATTCCCTAGAACTGTTGTACCCTGGAGTCAATGTTGTCCTTAGGGTTAGTTTATTCTAAGTTGATTGGCTCATGATGCACCGCACTTTTCTTTTCTTCAGGTATGATATGTGTTCTGATAATTTTTTTGAGGGGGTTGGTTGTGGACAGATGGAGCACAGCGGTTGCTGTGGGAAAGGATTTTTCTGCTTAGGGTCTTCATTACGGAAAAACAAAAAGCGCATTGTTCCAGCCACAAGGATACATGATGGTTCTGCACAGCCAAGTCATGCTTGGGGGCCTAATCGTTCTCCCACGACAGATGCACAAAACCAGTTTCTTTTCCCTTCTCTACTTGCCCCACCATCTTCCCCTGCATCGTACCAAAATTCCATGGTTCCATCTTCTGTTCAATCCCCTTTGAATCCACCACCTTGTTTGAACCCGCAAGGCTCTTCAAGGATTCCACTGGAGACAAATTCAAACATGTTTGCTGTTGGTCCCTATGCTCATGAAACTGCATTAGTCTCACCACCTGTTTTCTCCAGTGCAACAACTGCTCCATCAACAGCACCATTCACACCTCCACCTGAGCTTGCTGCTCACTTGACGACACCATCATCCCCAGATGTCCCTTTTGCAAAGCTACTTGCATCTTCCTTTTCTGATCAGCATGAACTGGCTCGGCAACCTAAGGTGCCATACTCAACCTCTTCATTTCCATCTCCTGAAGACTATCACTCTCAACAAGACAATCTTCAAGCAGCATATCAGCTCTATCCAGGGAGCCCACTTGCACGCTTGATTTCTCCAACTGGAGGTACAGGGGCTTCGACACCTTTTGCTGCCGGGGGGACTACAGGGAGCTCAACACCATGTCCAGAGGCTGAAAATCCAACACCGCTTAGAGTCCTTCCAGCAGTAATAAGCACATTACCAAACCTTGAGCATCATTTGGCTGAAAGCCTCCAGCAACATGGTCTTCTTGAGTCCCACGCCAGGGTTGATGATCACAGGAGTGACAAGGGGCAGGAACATGAGCAAAATTTGGACTCTTGTGGTAATTTAAGATACAGTGGAAGTCTAAGCGTTGTCAAAGATGTCTTGGATGTGGGAGAAGGCCACACACAGAGCACAGCCAATGAAGTCTCAAAGAACTTACAGTTCAAAGACAGAGCCACTGATACCAATTTAGGAGAAGATATGCAGGATGAAGACTTGCTTGAGCTTCCAATGCTTATGGATACTGATTTTGCATGCCAAGAGAACTGTGACCTGAAGACCTCGAGCCAATCCACCTGTGCTGATCTTGATGTTCCAAAAAATAGGAATAATAGTGAGGAAAACCTCCTGGAGTATGCCCTAAGCTTGCTGGATGGGAATGATGCAGACATGGGTCCAAGGGCCATTGGGTGGGGGCCTGTTGATACTTCTCTCTCACAAGAATCAGAATTGTCTATGCACTCTGCAAATGGTGCTGAGACTCAGCCAGAAGATGGGCCGCTCAACAGTTTGAGTGTTAAGTCCTTGTTTTCTGGAGATGATGAGCCTAGGATTAACACTGATCAGAGTCAGAAGAACTCGACAGTAGAGGCAAAAAATGGGTCTGTTCAGGTGGCTGCTGATCTTGAAACTGTCAATCCAGGTGAGTATATCAAACATGAATCCAAGGAAGAGACTGCAGACACTTCCAACTGTGAAGGATTATAGCCAGTAAAGTGTGAAAAGTTTATAGGATCCCTTTGTCCTATATGGAACTATATGTTGTTCTTCATATTCCTGGACATCCAACCTATGAGAATTATTCATGCTCTATCTTGAGTGTTGAGCAACAAAGTCTCCAACTTGTAGTTGTCTGATACACAATAGACTTGGTATATGTGCTATTTTGCATGCCCTGCTCAAAATCTGTGAAATCTCATTACTGAAACTGAAGTTCTAAGTTTGTGATGGAGCTCTCATTCTCTGGCAATAAGGAATCCTGTGATGTCATGTATGGGAAATTGAGATATCATGAATGAATGAAGAATGAAATCATGAGAGTTCAGATTGGTTACTTGTTCTCGTACAGTATTTTAAGCTTGAAAAGGACCTAGCATGAGACAGTTTTGTTCAAAGACATTTTATTACTTATGTTGCTTGTCTGTCATGGTGCTTTTTCCTTCTTACATTCTGATGTTTTACAGGATGCTGTTCACAGTGCAATGAGCTTGCATCACAATGTGAACAGCTGTCAGCAGCATTGCAGCAAGCCCAGGAGAAGCAGGCTGAGAAAGAAAGACAAGTAGACGAGCGTGATCAACAAATTAAACAGCTCATACAGTTGTTACAATCAAAGGTATGTGCACAAAGTATGTAATGCTTTTAATTTTTGAAGCATTGGGTCTACAAAGAACATCTTAACTGTTAGGCACTGTGCACTCTAGACAACATATGTTCAGGTTTACCAATGCTTCAGCAGCATATAGAGTGAATTATGTGAACGAACAGTTTTTGTTGGGTTGATACAATGCTGAAGTGTGTATTTCTGTATCTAGATTCTTGTCTGCACTTACAGCATTGTTCCAATTGGGATTAGAAGAATTATTTTAGCGTAAAGGACATCCCGTGTTATTTTTGTTTCTCCATTAGTTTGCTCATATCTGTTGCAGAGTCAACAGGGCCTTGACTTTAACAAGGATCTGGTGGAGATGGAGATTTAGTCCAAGGAAGCCTTATTATTCAAAGTAAAAAGACGGAAGAGACATCATAGTCACCAAGGTGCAGAAAAGCACCGTACACATGTAATCTCTTCATAAAGTTGGTACTGGTCATTTGAGGTTGAAGCTCATTGCCACCCTACCACATGGAGCTCTTCAAAAAATGGGTGATCCAGGGAGGTGGACTCATAGAAGGATCCCAGTCCACTCAACACTGTGCCAAAATGCTACTCATCTTGTGTCTGTCTCCTGCACATCCACAACAAGTTCAATGTTCCTTTGGCAGTGAGCATATTGGGTAAGCACAATCTCACAGGAATGTGCATTGGATGATGTCCTACACAAGAGCTGATACTAATGTCAATTTCGTAGGTCAATTGCTCTCCAACTTTGTCCATCCAAACCACTATTTGGGTTCTCTATGTTCAGTTCATAAATTCCCTCTATTGAAAAGCTACTGTAGCATAAGATCATCTGATTGGAAGCACATATCTGATTCTCATAAAAGTATGATGTGATTATACTCATGTGTTGTGATGATGACTGGGAATAGGATGCAGAATGATGGCTCCCAAATTCAGCTTTTGAAGCTTGCCAAAAGCAGCTTTGATGTTTAGAAACAATCCATGATATTTGAATGTATTGGAAAAGGGAGAGTATTTAGTCATGTATAGTCCTTCCACTAGATGATACTAGCGATTCAATTAGCAAGAGTCTTCTTGACAGAGAAGCTTGCAATTCAGAACTGGAGAAATGATGAAATACTGAAGACAGATATGTAACTTGTAATGTGAGTTTCAGAGTGTCTAAACTCTTTTACACGCTGTCAGATTTAGATTTCTATTTCTCATTTCTGCACTATGCCAAGGACACAAAGCATTGGTAGAATGTAGTTGGATTTAGACTGTACAAGAGAGTGTATACAACAGTCCCTTCACTTAAGTCAATAGGAGTTTAGGGGATTGCTGCTATTGAGGCTTCTTCTCTACAAGCCCAGTATTTGACATTTGTTTGGTAAAATACTAATTAGTAAGCAATTGAGCAGTTTAGTGTCCAAAGTAGTGTTTTGTTCTACAACATGCCAGTATTGTGATTTTCTTTCATTTTCTGTGAGTGTGAAGTATTTGGGCAATTCTTACACTATTGTCCCAAAGTGACTATGCTAAAATCTCTCCCATGCTTTTGGAAGGAAGTTAGTGTTTAATATCTTTGATTAATTGATCAAATCTAAATCGTCTCCAATTGAAATTTACAGGATGTCAATACATGGCACAATGCATACAAATAGAACTCAGGGCATACTGCAGCAAAGGCATTGGCCTGGTGGCATGAAGCACAAGGGAGACTCAATAGATTGTTTGGAACTGGTTTTGGCTGCCTGAACTTGGTTCACAAGTTAGAAATAAAATCTGTAAGAAGTCATGAACATACCACCAAAAGTGCTGCAAGAGTAGCTTGCAGCTGTTTTAACATTGACAGACTTTTCAGGTCTGCAGTCGGATCCCACACAGATATGAATGGCACCAAATAATCCAGCCACCAACTATCCAGCACCTCTTAATCAGGTTCCTTGAAATCAATGCTTTTGCAGCTGTCGCATTTATAATTCATATCAGAGCCACAGAAGAATCCACATAATCAGAGAGTACGTGTACCTTTGTATTCAAGCACCCAATCATCAAGGAGTGCCAAGTGCTGCACATTACAAGAACCATCATCCTTCAATCACATTTCCAAGTAACATCACAGCAGCAATAGCACCCAAATAATCAACGAATGCCAGGTGCTGCACATTACAAGAAGCATCATCCTTCCATCACATTTCCAACTAACGTAACAGCAGGAATTCACACAAAACAGTTCATAGTATCAGTCAAGAGGAGAAAAACAGGTAAGAAAATCTGTGTCACTTGTAAGTGACAAACCTTCAAAAATTTTACTCACATCTTATGTCTGATATTCTGGTGTCTCCACTCTCCAAGAGTGTTTCCTCTCTGTCATGTTCTACATAGGAGGAAGAAGGCATGATGAGGTCATGGAGAGGTATTTGATGAAGATGCTAAAAGAGAGCACAAGTAGCACAGATGTGTAGTAGAGAGAGCTAGATCTTCTAGCAAAATATTTGAAGAGCAGGCTTCATGAGAGAGAAGTAATGAAGTTGCTGACTAAGGTTAGGCCCTAGGTATGCAGAAAAAGCCTCACTTTGGCATATCAAAATCAAAATGTTTTTTTGTGTAATATTGCGCAATAACTTTCCTGTTTCAACAGCAGCACTTTTTTCACTGATGTTCCTAATGGTGATAAAATTGAAGTAATGGATTCTAGAGCAACCAGGGGGACCAACATAACCAGCACAAAACTCTCTTGGTGCAAAAAAATTGAGAGCTTTTGGAGCCATTTTCAGCTTCAAGGAATCACAACTTCATCTCTCACCTTGTGTGTTGGAGACTATAGTTTTTCTAACCGTTCTGATAAACCAATATCTTGTGAGCTGGCTGAGTCAGCTTGCCCCAGGGTTGGGGGAGTTGGATTTCTGATTGATGATCCATGACCCCCACTTATATATGAATCCATCTGACCAGAAGCTGCTAGAATTAGACCTGCACACTCACAACATTCACTCAATATATGGTTGCAGCACTCTTGCATGTATGGGAAAAATGCACAATAAGCTTCTTGACAAGAAACATCATTCCATTTGGAAGAGGATTCAGTCTATAGCACAGTTATACAGCACCCAAAAGTGGATTTCTAGCTCACCAAGAAAGACAGCAGAAGGTTTGCCAGGCCGAGATTTGAACTCAGGATGAAATTGAACACCCACATAATATGGATGTCCTGGCAACTCCACAATCTGCAAGATCATGATTCCAATCTTTTGTGAAGTATACCCAAGAGATTTGAAAGTAAATGGCTGCAAAAGTGCTCCAAAAATAGGAACCAAATTGTCCTCAAACACATCCTTGAACAACTTCTGAATAATCTTTGAAGTGTCCACTAAAAAATCATAACATGAAGTCCACAATCCAATCTATAATAGCAGGCATTTACTTGTTTCTACAACATGACCTACAACAATTATCAACTCAGCACAAAGGGCTGCAGCAAAATGAAACCTCACCTCCATACGGCGACCAGTTTCATCCTTGCCCACAAACTGAAGTCCAGCTGTCTCCAGCCGCTCAACCATCTCAGGGTTCACCTGTCCCAAACTTCAATAGGTAAGCCAACACAGCCTTGAACTCCATACCTCACAACAAATTCTATCTTCTTATATTGACAGCTGTTTGCTGCCTCATATTTGTGAGGATGCCCACCTGCTACATGGAAGCTACAAAAGCATTGCAATGCAGAAACAAATAAAACACTGAACATAGACCACAAATTTGAAAACAAAAAAGCCCTTGAAATAAACATTACTAGATTCTGAAAACTGACTACTGACTACGACAAATTTGGAAGAATATGAAATATGAGAATCAACTTGAGGCATGCAATTTCATGTTTATCTCTGCATATTCTGGCTGAGAAACACGTCCTCAAAAATGTCAATGAAGTCTTTTGAATCTTGAGATATTGTTAAATCGAAGAGATGCAAGAGAAGTCATTATTAGAAATCAATTGACTTCCAAGGATGATTTAGGGTATATGCCACTGCCAATGGAGTCTTATCTAGATAAATGACATTAGAGACATGAGGATATCAGGAACAAAAAGATAATTTGCAAACCTTCTTACTAAGGATAACTTGGAAAGGAAATCTAGACAAAGCATCAAACTTAGTAAGAAAACCAAACTCATATGTGGAAATGTAGATGTCAGCTAAAAAAACTGCAAAATTAGTACCTAGTGCAATATTGGAAGGGACAAGTTTATCCAACCTCATAGCGATGACGATGTCGCTCATCTATGAAAGTCTCCTTTTGATACCTTCAAACCAGAGGCACAGTCCTCCAATCAGCTGAGAATGCACACGTCTTTTGTATATCATCAGAAGAAACCGCGCATCAACATAGACAGGATCAAGTAATAGCATCAACATACAATTTTGCAGTCATGCAGTCACTTGTTTGAAGAAGTGTCTTTCGCGATCCCAGCCTCATTGTGCCACCCATTTGTGTTTTTGAAACCTGAATAAGAATCAATTTCATAAGAAATATCTTTCATAAGAATAGAGAAATCTCCATTCTCACAACGAAGGAAAAACACAGCAAGGTTAACACTTCCTCAGGAAGCTGTACAAAGAACCAAACTAGGAAAGACAACACAAACAAAAAACAAAAAAAACACACCAGTATGAACAAAAGTGCCAGTCTCACACCTGTTCAGGGACCATCAACAGTAGTAGTATGTATGGTAGTCATTAAACTACCACAACTTCCCCACTGACTTCATCAGGTCCCTACAGTGCATAAAGGCCCATGACAAGCACCAACTTGTGAACTGAGTTTCTGCTGCAATTCTGGAAGCAATGGGAAGACTCAGCCATACTACTAGCTAGCAACAGACCACAACAAGAAGGACAAGACAGAAAACAGACTGACAGAAAGGGAACAGAAAAACTAAAGGAAAGGACAACAGGGAAAAACTATGAACAAGTGGGCTTACAAGAAGCTCCACAATTACAAGACCGAAAACAAAATCTTTCTGAAAACACCAAAAGTGGAAATTCGAAAAACGAATTTTTCTTTAATAAGAAACCCTCTAGTTCTTACCTTCAGAAAGACAATAAGCCTTTTACCTTCAGAAAGACAATAAGCCTGACCATCTGAAAGACAAAGAACTTCTTACAACTACAAAGCCTCAAGAATCTGTAAAATTGACTATTGATAACCCCCAGCTTTGCAGTCATTGAGATATCGGACTGAACATGAGGCATTCTAGTCATTTCAATACCTGCATACTCTGGTTGAGAGTGTTTGTCAAAAATGTCACAGGATACACCTTGAGGACTTTGTCTCACAGCTAGATCCAAGAAATTACAAGAGAAGCCTTTAGATGTACAATTCAACTGACAAGATGTTTTTGGGAATATGCCACTACCAAAAGAGTCTTGGTTAAGGTACATGAAATTCTCAAAGTCTGGAAAATCAGGAACAAAAAGATCATCCGGGGACAATCTATGAAGCACAACAGGACGTGTTACTCTTCAAGAGACACTTAATGAAATCAAACTCATAGGTAAAGAGATAGAAATTTGCCAAATAGACCACACAATTAGTACCCATGGGGATACCAATGCATTGTCTATAAACACAATGACCAAAACAAGGAAACAAATTGTCTAACAAGAAATCCAGCCAAGAGATCAAATCTGAGGCCTCCCCAAGTTTAAAGCTATGAAGATTTTCAAACAAATCGATCTCTGCTTTATTTTTCAGCCACAAAAACCTAAAGTTCAAAGCTGGTTTTTGAACCATCAATAACTTAAAATGATGAAGCTTCAGCATCCAATTAAACACTTTATTTATCAGAACTCTCATACAAGCTTTTAGATCCATTAGGTCAATTTTAGTGTATAAAGTTGAGAAATCAAAAGACTGCATCAGAAGTGGGGAAGCTTTATCAACTTCGGAAATCAAAAGATTAAGTTTATTTATTACCTCCACCACTCCTGTGGAGTCATTGAGAATCCAACTACTAACACAAGGAACATCTGCCTTTTTGAGTTTAGACACCTAAAGGTCATTGACCACAGGAAACAGAGCTTTGAAGAAAGAACTCAGCCACTTAGAAACTTCGGTAAGAGAAGTAGAGCTGGCTGCACAAATAAATTTAAGTTTAATTGGGTTTTTATGAAACTTCCAAACAGCACAAAGAAATGGGAGATGAGGGCCACACTTAACACCATTATAATTATGAGCCTTATTAAAAGAGAGATGAAATTCAGGATATCAGAAAGTAAGAATTTCATAAGAAGTAAGAAAAATCAAACCAAATAGTTACAAGTGGACATAAGCTTGGTGGGAAGTAGGCTGAAACTCAAGTAAGCAGCAATTATGATAAACTGCCTAAGCAAAAGAAGGAACATAGAGAAGAAAGCAAATCCTTCTGGGTTTGCCAAAAGGAAATGAACTGAAGAGTATAGATGCAGACCTCTGGCATGAACACCACACATGGGTGAGGTGTAGCAGAATCAAACTCGGTACTATTTGCGTCCTCCAAACCAAGAACCTGATGAACAAGGTCAGGCATCAGTATCAAAGACACCCCATACCAACAACATACTTTCACTGAAAATCAGAGGAAGGCTCTGCAAACTCTGCCCAATTTCCCTACAATAAGCAAGGTTGCACACAGAATGATCAGGTTGCTCTTGAAAACCTCAATGTGGCCTTTTACTGTTCAAATGGGTGGGGAAAGAAATGCATGGTCAGAGGTCATCACACATTTCGAGCAAACTCCACAACTGCAATCTGCATTCCAAGGCAGATGCCCAGATATGGAATCTCATTTGTTCGTGCATAGTTTGCAGCCAAAATTTTTCCTTGGACTCCACGATCACCAAAGCCACCGGGCACCAAGACACCATCAGCTCTCTGCAACATAACAACAAATAAAGCAATGTAATCAGAACATGCTGGAGTTCACAGAGAAGATACTTATTCAAATACAATCCAAACTTTTGTCATCACTTCCAGACTGCCATCTAGTGAAAGGAAAAATGATGCGACTGCTAGTTTTTCTCTTGAGTTCACTATGCCTGCCTAAAGTCATATGGCTAATATAATTGCAGAGAAAACTCCACAATAAGACTTTGAAGGTAACTGTACTATCAGTTCCAGAAAAAACCTAAACTAATATGAGGCTCATAAGTGCAGACATAACCTTCAACTTCACACTAAAAACCTGCCACGACTCCCGACTGAGTTCACCAGCTCCCACAATGGGTGCAGATAAGCATATAAGAATTCCCCAATACTTCCAACAAACAAAGATTTTTTACAACTCAGTACTGGTGAACAAAGCACTGAGAACCTTTGTACTGGGAAAAAAGTACTGAGAATTTTACAATTATTACAATTTAAGGCAATCCGAAAAAGAAATGAGGGAATAGCCAAAAATAAGGTCATGGCTGAGGATTATTGGCACTCCAGCTTAATAGGAGTAGTGTGGCAGCTGAAGGCATCAACCAAGAAGATGTATCAAATCTGCTTTCACACAAAACGAAGGGAGCAGGAAGTTACCTTCAACATTGCCCAAGCCTCAGTGTGTGAATCAGGTCTCTGCAAATATCAGAGGAGTGTCAATATCATTCCCTCCATTCTGCTCATTCCTATGTCACAGACTATTTGTACATCAAAGATATATCTTAGGTTTGCTACAGGAATTTCAATCCCAAAAACAGAGAGTCAAGGAGGTCATCTGATACTCAGTACAGATACTCAGAGCCTTAAAGGATTTCATCAGTTTAAATCCAGCAGGTGTACCTCTGGAAACTAAAGCTTAAATAGTACAATCAAGAGCCTGCAGTGGCATCTCTTCAATACCTGTATCTTTGCATGTTCTTCAAGGTCTGTGGCAGCCACCCACTCCAGCACCAACTTCCGTGAACATGCAATACATGCATGCTGTAGAGCCTGCCTCCCAAAAACACAAATTGAATGCTTCTCAGCACTAGGTATCAATCAACAGACACAGATCATCTTGCCAAGCTGGATATGCTCTAATTGTTCACCATCTTTCAGATGTGGCTAATATGACCCAAGCTTCATACAGGAATCCAGGTCCATCTCAAGATGATATTAGAAGGCCAATGGGCAAAATACCTTCAATACTGAAAGGTAAGAATCAGAAAGGCCAGTGTACTTTCCAACCATCACAATTTTCACCTGCAAGCCAGACCCATCAAGGCAAGACCACTCACTTATATCAAGAGTTGCTAAGAGCTGTCAGTGAACCTATACACAGAAACTGAGAATATGTGTTCTTCTCCATTTACTCCTTGCAACATGTAACCAAAGCTTTTCCGCAGTGTGCAAAGTAGGGCTGAGGGCAATAGCATGCACCAGGTGGGCAAAGTCTTTGCATTCAGCTCATGACTAACTATTGACTCACCTCAACTCACAGAACACTTAGGATAGTTCAGTGAAAGAACCATGAAGTTTGAGCACCAGGTCCTTCTCCAATACAAAATTCTTTGCACAGAATGCATGAATCCATCCACTTATGACAACTTTTAGAGCATCTTTGGCTTGATATTAGGGCTAAGGAGCCAGTTGGGAAAGGCACATACAGGGATAGAGAGATTGTCGCACCGCATGGCACGTGTCGCCCATGACTCCAGAGCAGGTGGTGGTATAGAGCTGCACATTCAGGTTACAATCTTTCAGCAGGCAAGACTGTAAGAAATAATAATAAAAGCCATGTGACAAAATCTTCCAATCCCCTCAGTCCAGTTCTCACTTGACAAGAGACCCTGCAGAAGTGGGAAACATTGGTGCCAACAGTTTATCAACATCAAGGTTGTTGTAAAGGAACTGAAAAAACTGACCTAAGATTCAGCTTGTTGAAGATTGCAATATGCCCCTTTTGGTCCTGTCAAGCCAGAGCCACATGATTCTTCTCAACACAAAAGGAAGGTGACTACGTGACGACATTCTCCTCCAAGCAACTATAATGATGTCAACAGAATACTGTGGATCAGCAAGAATCAAACAAACAAAAACCCAGAATGACATGCCATCATACAAAAACAAGACCAACAACAACTATGTATTCTCAAATGACCTAGATATGGAGCCAGTTATTAAAGAGATAGCTTACTCGCAGCAAAAGAGGTACATGCCAGATGTTGGATACATCATGAATGTTGAGAATGTGATCTGCCTGTGTATCACGGCTCCCAAACATTAGAATTAAAACCCCTAGCAACAATAGAATGGGCATAACCCTGTTGAAGGAGACGTGCACATAGAGAATCTCAGAAGATACTACTGGATTGACATGTACTGAATAAGGACCATACCCTTTGATTTCTCTTGGGTACAGAGTACTGGGGCAGAAGATAAAACTTACTGGGACATCGCAGAACTGCGATAGCTTCTCTTTAGTTGCTTGCTCCAATGGCTACACCACAATTTCAACCAATGTACTATGAGCCCTGCAACTGCATTACACCCTAAAGGCAACACTATAATATCTTGGAATGCACTTCTTGCACCTAAACTATCTCCTGAAAAACAAAGATCTATTTGTCCTCATGACCCTGAAACCAACAACCCCAACACAAAACAATATCTTTCATAAGAATAGAGAAATCTCTGTTCTCACGATGAAGAAGAAACAGCAAGGCTAACACTTCCTCAGGAAGCCACAGAAAGAATCAAACAAGGGGAGACAAAAAAAAACAAAAAACAAAAAACAAAAAAACACACACACCAGTGTGAACAAAAGTGCCAGTCTCACACCTGTTCAGGGACCATCGACAGTAGTATGTATGATAGTGACTTAACTATCACAACTTCCCCACTGACTTCATCAGCTCCCTACAGTGGGTAAAGGCCGGT
>Ga0116231_10003885_pt1 | contig 30645 bp, 27 predicted proteins | sample S1TSphgellanicum_2_FD_89695 | JGI IMG/M metagenome (GOLD analysis project Ga0116231, IMG submission 89695) | Host-associated microbial communities from peat moss isolated from Minnesota, USA - S1T2_Fd - Sphagnum magellanicum MG | ecosystem: Host-associated > Plants > Peat moss > Unclassified... | reverse complement strand
TTTTATCATTTTTCCCTGGTTACCAATGTGTTCCCACTATGTTCCCTTTAAGTTCCCATCAGGTTCTCAACATGTCCCCCAGTTCCAATTGTGTTCCCCAACATGTTCTTCATAACACCTCACTTTTATCCCAGATGCTTTGCCAAATGTTGTCCTCCTTTCACCTATTTAGCTGGGCCAAAGCGGACAAACTCTACACTTCAAGATAGAACCTTTTATATTGGGGAGCCTCAATAGTTCCTTTTCTTTTTCTTTTTTTTTAAGTGATGGGCCAATCAAATTAGCTCATTGCAAAAATAAATAAATTGAACTTGGGAGGCATCTCATCTAATTAATACGAGAGGTGAATATAAATACTAAATACAAGAACTAAGCTGGTATGTTTGAAAGTAGATAATTTAGTGTGCAATTTGTGGAGTTCCTTAGTGGGGACAATTCCAAAACTTTAGATAAAAACCCAATACTTGAAATCAAAAACTGGCCTGCCGCAATAGCCGGGTAGGTTCTGCAATAAATAATTATGAGTAAATAAATTCTGTAATTTTGAGATATTCTCAAGGAACCAGCACCCCCTTGGCACCATGCTAAAATCTCAAAATTATGTAAATAATTTCTTAAATATTTCAACTAAATCAAGGGCACTAAGTTGAAATCTATCATTTTTTGGGCTTAATATGGCCATTAAAAGGCCTTCAAAAAAAAAGGTGAACACACCATCATGGATGTTAGGTCACCTTGGCAAATTGTCAAATGAAAATAAAATGAAAATAAAATGATTGTTCAAAGATTCTGATGTGTTAGTTTGGTTCATCAATTAGGTCCCAATTAATTAAGGATGAACTAGGTTGTTTAGTTGTTTAGGTTTTTGTTTTGAACCAATTTAAATTTGAACAAAGTTCAAGATATTTTGTGAATGAGATATAATCTTAATTTGTGTGATCTCAAATCACCAAAAATGATTTGAGATTCTAAAAAATATGTTTGTCATTATTATAGTTTTTCTATGTTATGTAAGTTCTTTCATAAATTTTCTTGAATTTTTTTTTGTGTTTTTTGGGCTCGAATTCTTGCATTGCAAGTGAATCATATTTTGAATCATCAAATGTGTGATTCTTTAAATTTTGTGCAACCTTGAAATTTCAAGTGTTTGCACAAAGTTTCTTGCAACAAGTGTTGTGAAATAAGTTTTATTTTCAATGTCCTATGATGTGAATTTGTTTTAGTTTTGTTGATTGGTCTAATTTTGTGTTGTTTTACAACTAGGTTAGTTAGTTTTATTAGGTTTTTTGTTATGTGTTTTACACAAGGATTAATTTGATTAGGAGTTAAAACAAATGTTGTGTGTCATGTTGGTTGTGTTTTTGCTTGTGAAGTTGCAACTAGTAGGAATTATATTTAGAAGGTACTTCTTGGTTTGTCTTTTGAACTAAAGAAGTTGCTCTAAGACTTTTGTGACTTTGTATATGTTTTGGGTTAAAACTCCTTGAGGAGTTGAACCTCAATGAGGGCTTGGACCCAAAATTTTGTTATGTGAAGGAAAGGACAAAAAGAAAAAAACCATCAAAGAAGAGGCCTAACTTCTATCACGAAGGGCCTTTCCTTTCATCCTTCCTTTCTATTTGTTTGGTTTTCCTCCTTTCTTTCTTGTTCTTTTTCATTCTCCTTGTTGAGGCCAGTTCCATGTGTTTAACATCAAACAACTCTAGTTGCAACAAAAGGACCAAAAGAAGGGGTTCACCATAAGAAATTGCTGATGGGAATAATTGAAATGGATTGAAAAATTTTACATTTTCTCCAAACCTCAAAAGTTTGGCTCATTTTTGGAGGTTTAATGTACTAAGCTTGGGATAAAAAAATTTAAAGGGACAAATTAGAAACTTTCGTTTTGTTTCATTTTTCCAAACTAAGAGGTTTGGTTCATCTTATTTATAGGCGACTAATGATTTGGTGATAGGTCAAAAAAAATTGGACAAGTTGGTGCTTATGACTAGACGTGTCATCACATCATTTCATATTTGAAGTGAAATGATTAAGACTTTTTTTTTTTTGAAAAGGTGAAAATTGAAAAAAATCACAATGTGAATGACATCATGTGATGTGAAATGTTTTGTGAATGATATCATACAACATGATGGATGACCTCATTGAGGGCATAATCACAATCACATATTATTTCCGTTTGGTGTGATTTTTGTGCCATATAGTTTCTATAAAAAAAGGTTACACATGTGCAAGTTTTCAGAAGTTTTGGAAAAAAAATTGGAGGCCAAAGGCTATATTCCATTTTGAATTAATTTTCATTTATATTTTGAAATTTCATATTTCATTCATACAAAGGCAAAATCATGGGTTGTTTGTGCTAATGAGTTTTTGGGGAGGAGCATTATGAATGTGGGAGATTTTAGGCCATTTGGAGACCAAAAAAAATTGAACATTTGTGGAGAGGTGGTGAGTGTTATGTCGATTTTTTGAGTTTTTTTAGTATCAATTTCTTGTATTGGTAAGCATCTAGTCTTGTCACCAACATGAAAGGTTGTGCCATGCCATCAACAAATGGAAAGACTTTTGAATTCTTGTCATAATTCTTGTACACAAATCACAAAATTGAAAATTCATGTTGTATGATTTGTGCATATCCACTTGTGATTGTTGGGTGTGCAAGTTTTCATTGTTGTGTTGGTTGGGCTACTAGTTCATTTTCAAGGGGTAAAGGGGTTTTATAAGTTGTGTGCCATTGGTCAACTATATAAAGAACAAACATAAGCTCCTAGGTCGATCTTTTAGGAACATGTGCATACTACATGGTGGGAAACCCAAGATGAAAGGTTATGCGCCTTTTCACATGTGCTTTTATTGCCATAATGAAATTTGGGGTTGTAGTTGTTGTGGTTAATGGTAAAGCATGAGACAAGGTCTACTTAATTTTGACCATTGTGTAGGTTTTGTTTGACATTTGTTTGGTTTAAACATAATGATTAGGGTTGAGTTGGAATAGGTTGTATGGAATTGGTGTTGTTATGAATGTCTTGGATTTGATTAATGATCATCCCATGTTTTATTTGTAATGATGAAATTGGGTTGATAGCTAATAAACCACTTTTATTGTGTTCACATCATGCCTAAGTTTTATTGGCCTTATGAAATGTTTTGTGGATGTAAGTGTCATAGCCATATAGGTGCAACATCCTTAGGTTTGTATTATGGGAATCATGGTTTAAAGGATAAGTTAAACCACAACAATTTCAACACCCTTTTAATTTAATGTAATTTGTTACAAGTTCAACAAACTTTGGGTACTAATAAAGACTTTGGGTGGGACACACAAATTAAAGTTCACCATGGAAGGAGCATGTGATATAAATATAGGGTATGTGCTTACTATCACCAATGGCTTTTTTAGGTGTGGGGTGTGGTTCAAACCACTTAAACCACCTTCATCATCATTTAAGGAAAAGTCTTCAGATTTTGAAACAAAATCCCTTGTGAGAGTTGTCACCTAACCATTGTTGTGATACATGGAATACATACATGGAGCCGCCAAAGGACCCCACCAATATTCCAGGGTGATTGGCACCATTGAACTAAATGATTTCATCCAACAACTTAAAACAATTGGTGTGATATGTAACAAATGTGAAATCCCCAACTATTTACATTTTTCATAGCATGGAAAAATTTATTCCAACATTTGGAAAGGCTGCCTTCCACGCAAGCCAAATATTCTCCACATAAATAAGGATATTCCATCCACATGGACAAAATATTTTACTAACGTGGCAAGAATAGTCCTTTAATGATATAGAATAGTCATCCAAGTAGACAAAATATGTTATTGGTGACAAGGATATCATACATAATGTTTGTTACAGTTATCTACAATTGAAATTTAAAAATTATCTCCCATAATCTTTCAAGATAATTTTTTGATTATTAATTAACATTTAAATTAATTTGATAACTAATTTCTATCCAATAGTGTTTGATCATTCATGCCAAACAAAATGTTGAATGAACAATTATCAAATTGTTTATAAAACCAGAACAATAACATCCTTTGCAAATTGTAGTTTAAGAACCAAACACATAGCATCAAAACAAGTGTTAAAATTGACAATTCAAAATAATACTCCTACCTACATCAAAGTTACATTGGAATATAACAAATGACAAACTTCATCACAACTCCAAATTAAAAAATGGATGAAACTTTTGAAATGCCCACAAAACATGACATGTTATAAAACATAGTACATGTGTTTATAGAACACCATTTCCCTCACCGACGTAATGAATTAAAAATCATTGCTACAAAATCCAAACAAGTGCAAGCTGGGAAATTTCCTATTATAATTTCATATTACCTTTTATTTGGATTTTGGCCAAATAAAATCTTATAAATTCATCCATATCTAGGAGGGGGAACCTCTAATGGTGGGTTTATAATTGTTTCAAGAGGTCACTTAGTCTCCCATCGATTGTAATGTAGATTTGACATATTGAATAACATTATACAATGAACAACTTTACCATTATGTGATGTTAGCCACAACATTTCATCCACTATCCTATTTATAATAATGAAAATTTCCCCTCTAAATAGGCTTCAAGGAAAAATTAACCATTATCTATTTATAACAAATCTTGCTTCTTCAAAAGACTTGATTTCAACTTGGGTGAGATTGGTTTCAACTTGAATGAGTCAAATTTCCAAAACAACTAAACTATCCAATGCATACTTCCACAAGTGCTTTATACTGCCAATGCAATGATTCATATCATTTGCACAAAATTAGAAATTATGCAACTTTAAACATTATGAGAAAGTGTGTCCACGACAACTAGACTACCCTACAACTAAAGCTCCAAAACAACCAATATACAACTACATTGCAATTGTCCCATGGAAATATGGCAAATTAATAAATAAAATGCCACATCAAAAAATCAAAAAATTGTATTATAGTTGCAAATTAATTACAGCCCATGATTTGCCCCTTCTTCATATAGATTAAGAGCCTTATCCCAAATAACATCATCATCAATTTGTGATTTTCTAACATTTGCATTTGACATGGCCTTTTTTAGACGTGGTGTTTTCACCTTTCACAACCAAGGAACCTCTTTTTCCTGCAAGATGCATATGTGCACAACTCACATGCGTACAAACATATTTAGAAGAAGGTTACATTAATTGGAATATTTACAAGCCTCAGATGGGCTTAAAACAATATCATTATGTACCGGCTTAAAAAATACACAAGATATCAAGACTACAATGCCCTTTTAATTGTTGAAGAAATACAATGTTTGAAAATGAGGTTTATAAAGTCTTATTGTGTTTTTCATCACTAGATCTTAACAAGATTGCATAAAAAAATCCATGCACCTTCATACATGGATTTCATTCATAGTTGCAATAATAGGTTGAAAAGGTGATAATGCAAGTAGTCACCAAAGAGCTCACCTTTCCTACTTTAGCAAATTGACTTGGTCAACCATGTCGCTTCCTAGCTTCCAAAGTAGGGGGGTCTTCTTCTGATGAACTAGCGTTGACTTCCTCGTTCACTACAAACTTTGAATGATATGATGTTGTTGAACCTAAATTTTGGTCAACACTTGAGGATAAAGTCTCGAGTATGGGCCCAAGTTCTAACTTGTTGCAACGTAAAATGTGACATGAGTTGTCATGAAACTCACCAAGGTTGGTTGAGTTTTTGACCGATGTTTTCTTCTTCAGGGCTATAGATTTCGTGTCAACAAATTGACAAAGGAAAGGAATAAATAAAAATGCCACTTTGGATTTGGAACAACCCCTCCTCAAACTTAAAACGAAAATACACAACTTTTGTTCTTATGAGTACAAAATTGTTAACAAGAATAAGATTTACATATTTATAAGCATAGCGGACAAAAATGCATATGATGATTTGACTTACTTAATACACACAGGGCAACCTTATTTTGGGGTTAATGTATGAACGTTGGTAGAATGTGCATAGTTTAAGGTGACAATTTTTTGTATTAACCTTCTGCAACTATCAAATTCCATGAAGGTGGATGGATGTGTTCAAGGTACAAATGACTTATTGTTGTTTCTGTTATGAATTGGATGAATGTGAATCTCATATGCCATAATGCAAATGGTGACAATGTTGGATGATTACTTACTTCAACCAGTTAGATTTCTAGATTTGGTGTATGATTGGTAAATACTTGCATGGAAATAGGGTCTGCTTCCTATTAATGAACTAGAGTATTAAATCTAACTTTAATTTTAGTTAAGAAACAAATGGTTTTAGAATTCAAATCAACTAATAATAAATCAATAGTTAATTGACTGGTTTTGGAAAAAGTTACCTAAACATAGAATCAAGTTTCAGTCTAAAACTTAAATTAGGTGTTTTGAAGACTTGGACCAAAACCAAACCCTAACTTCCACTTGCTTTTGTGGAACTGAAATCATAACTACTCCAAACTATTTGAAAAAATTGCTACCAATAGTTTTCAATAAACACCATAAACCATCCAAATATCAAATTCAAGTTGAAATGCCTACAAATGAAAATTAATTACCATTCACAAAAAAATGACAAATTTTGGGAGATCAATTTTTAGATAAATTTGACAACAAGGTCCAACCCAAGAATTCATATTGGCTATTTGTCCACAATTTTGCAAATTTAAGTGTACATGTGAAGACTTTGGCAAACATGAATCTTTGGCATGTTTTTCAAAACACATATGTGCATTACTCTATTACATGATTCTTAAACTAAAGTAGTGTTTCCCTTGCAATGGGCTTTATAAGTAAGTTCAAAATTATTACATTAGTTCTGGGAACCCATTTCCCATATCATGGAATCCAATACCATGGTGATGATTCCAAGCTTGAAAAACACAAATCTTTCACACCCAATTTAAAAGGGAAGATTGATGTGCAATGTGTAGCTCCTAGTGATTTTAGTGATGGGTGTTGTCGAGAAAACATTAAGGAATATCAAGTCTTATTGCTTGCTGAAGACCTGAACTTGCAATATTCTTGCAGGTCCCAACCAACTGACATTCAAAACTCCTCCGACTCCAACTCCAACAGTAAAAGCTAGCTTCAAGTTAATGGTGACGGTGAAGAAAAAGCTGCAAATTTGAGTAATAATATTCAAGCATTGGAAGAATAGCTGGAAGAAAACAACAACTCCTACAATGTTTTAGCCATGGGTGGTGGTCATGTTGCTATAGTTGTAGAAGAGTTGGAAGCCTTGAAGAACATAGTAGAGAGGTTGCAAGCAAAAGAAACACAATTGGAAAGGCAATTTGTTGGATGTGATGTGGAGTGCTTGCTTCAAGTAGATCAAGATGTTCAATTTTTTTATAAGATCAAGCAAGCTAGATTAGAAGGAAAATAAAATTACAAGAATGTAAGAAGAAGTTGTAAGAGAGCTGTTTCAATTTGAGTATCGTAGTAGACAGTTGGGATGAGAAAAAACCTTGGAAAAGAAGTTTGCAGCACAATTGGAGGAGGAACTGCATGCAAAAAATGTCCAAATCTTGGAGTTGAGATCATGTCTTGAAGCCCTGGAAACAAATCAACTCTTGGTGCTCCATGTGAATGAGAATCTCAAAAAAGAATGAAATGAAGCATGTGCATGCATTCAAAAGCTTTATGAACAGGTGCAAACAAATGTCGATGTGAAAGCATGGAGTTATTGGTGATGAAACATAAGCTAGACTTGATGTTGTTGAAAGCAACAAAATCTGAAAAACTTGAACAAGAACAAGAATAAGAACAAGGAAGAATGTGGGATTCACTTGGGGGGGGGGGAGACAAAACAGAAGGTGCAACATTTGCTACATGAGCTCGAAATAAAGGTGATGAAATTGCAGGGAACTATCAAGGAACTTGAGTAGTAGAAAATAAAACTTGATGTGAAGTTGTGTGCAATGGAGATAGATAATTTGAATATGATCAATCAAGCTATAGGGCTGCAAAACAATAGGAACGTCATGAGTGAAGTGGAAGAACTTATCTACTTGCGCTAGGTGAATGCTTATCTACAAGTTTGCAACAACAACCACCATATTATTACTAGTGCATGTGAGTAATAAAATGCATCACCAGTCATCGGCAAATATATATAAATGCTACCATCAAAACCTCAACTTATGAAAGCTTCATTTGTGTCCATCTTGTTCTACGTTACATCATTCTTTGTTCTAATTTCCAAGAATTGCTAATCCATTCCATGTCTATGCTAACATAATTTTTTTGGCGGTTTACCTTGGAGTTTAGGGGACATGATAAAAACTTGAATTATGTCCTTTGATTTTGGGGAGGATTCATGTGAATAATGGACAACATAGGATTGTAAGGTGAATTATTCAATGCTTGCATTTTATGTTATTGTATCCTCTACAAGGTGTCAAAGTGGCTTTTCATTTGTTCCCTTCAGCAACTCCTCTTATATTCCACCATACAATGCACTACAATTTAATACAATTTCAACATGTTGGTTGGGAGGGATAATATGAAATCATGGATAAGGTAGATCTCAGAATAATCAAGATTCATATAATTAAAATGGACAAAGACAAACTCACAAGTTAAATGAAAGGTTAATGGCCAATTATACTTTATTTGTGACTACATGGGGTGTATTATATTTTGGCAAAACAACAAAGGATTTAAAAGTCATGTTGTCTTTCATCCTTCATTTGGTTGTGTAGAAAATCCTTGGCTTCATGGGATATGCCAATTGGTTGCCAACTACCTTCATGTTGCTTTGAATCTTGTTCTGCAAATACAAAGTATTTTTCCTACAAAATTATAACAAATCCTCATATTCTTTAATTCCATGCCAAGTTGAATCACTCCTTGGTGCACTATGAGGAATTCCAATTGTACACATTTCAGTATGAGAGTAACACCAACTAACATACTAGTGTAACAATGCCTTTGCCATCTGATGAGTGCATAGGAAGGCTTGCACCTCTAGTAGAATCCCTCAAATGTGAAAAAACCACCAATAACATCACTAGGCCATTTAGTGTTCATGGATAGCCATATAATACATCATCATATTGACTTTATCTATTTGCATATTACTAATCAAACTCTAGTGTTCTAGACTCACTAAATGGGGCAAAGTCTAACTTGAAGAAATAGTCATCTGCCAATGGGTGAGAATGTTGTGAATTGGTTACTAGTCCAATAGTATTGCAAAGAAAGCAATGATTGATTTCCAATGTTTAAAAATTTAAACATAGCCATGTATATTGGCAACATTGATTATGTATAGGTTAGTACACTTCAATGTTCAACCATGTCCTTTCATTGAATATATATAATGAGTACCATCAATCCAAGATTCTCTTGGGCTACTTCTCCACTAGGGAATCTTCATCATCAATGTTAATAACAAGGAAGGTTGCTTCAGGGATAAGAATAGCAACCAAGGGTTCAAGAACCTCGATGAAGACATCCATGTCCGACTCTAGAATGTTATCCTTTTCTATAATAGAGGATTTCAATTCTAGTCCCCCAGTGGATTTTATATTGCTTTTATATGTTTAAGTTCAAGCCCAACTATTTGCTTCTCGCATTTCACCACCTAAGGTTAGGAATCCTCCCTTGTATGATCTTGCAATTAGAGCATTCATAAATGATGAAGTTCAAGAGTGAGATAGGTTGTCTCTGTGTCGAGCTTAGGGGTGGACCGCTCTAGCATGAATTTTTGTGTAGTCTTTAAGTTGGGTGGAGAGCTCTAATAAAGTTTCTTTTTTCTTTTTTTGATTCTTGTGTCACATTTTTTATATGGCATTTATGCTTTCCTTCCCATTTTCTCATCATTGCCATTTTCATGTGAATTTTTCGTTTTCCTTCATATATTTTCCATTGGAAATATCTTCCATTATTTATATTACAACAATATATGTTTAACGCATTTGGCTCTGCCAAATATCTGTGTCAATAACTATAATAGTTTCCAAAAATTGATTATGGGACAGTTGCATTGTTCCAAGAAATTGAAAAAATCCAAAATGTTGGTTGAATGTTTGAAACCATACCATCAATAATTATGGTTTTACATTTTTTTTTCCAATTTCTGTTTCTATTTTCTCCCAAACATTTTGCTATTTTTAGTGTCGAGAGTAGAGGATTGAAATTCGTTGAAATTCCCAAGTTAGTTACCAAGTGTTTCATTTTCAGAATGAATTAAGATTTTAATGGCAAATTTTAAGTTTTTTTGGTGGTAATATGGTGCAAATGTTTAATGATTTCCATAACTTTAATGTTAGGATTTGAGTATATGAAGGGATATTGGTTCTTAGAGTTTAATTTACAAAAGAATGAATGTTCCACAACATACATAATTCACAAATCCGAAATCTAGCCTAGCAATTGGTGATTTAAAAGATTGCAAAAACTCCCTCTACATAGTGGCCACTATTGATCATCTCGTGTCTTTGTCTTTATCACATTCTTTTTCCCTATTCTTGGTGCCAAGAATAGAGAATTGAGATATAAAAATCCCATGGGCCAACTTCGAGCTTTTGATGGGTTTTAGATTTGCCCAAATTTATTGATAAGTGCTAGAACATTGGGATATGGATATTGATAGATGTAGTAATATTGGGCGTTGGGGTTTAATTTGCAAAAGAATGATGTTCCAAAATTTGGCCCTAAATGTTTTTCAAATTTTGGTAAAAGATGCAAGAATTCCCTATTACATAGCGGCCAATATTGTTCATCTTGTGTCTTTATTTTTATCCTACATTTTTTTCATACTCTAAGTGTCGAAAGTATATGATTAACACTTGTTGTAGTTTCCAAGTAGGTTAGTTAATGTCTCCCTTTGCACTAGGAGTCAGGGATAGAAATGTTTAGGGCCTTTTATGGGTTTCAAATTCACCCAAATTTATTAGTAAATTCAGCATCATTACTACTTTAGAATAATAATAAAATTTCATTATGTAGAACAACTTAAACAAATTAATCATTAACAAAGAAATTTCATGATAGTTTTTTAATAAATCTTCATCACAACCATCTTGAATTTTTTTAGGTGACAACAAATTAATTAAAAATATTTGTGTCTCAAAAATGAAATTTTTGTTAAAATATTAATTTACTTTCAAATTCCCATCTTTTGTTTTAATCAATTCTTACATAAATTTTGAACTCAATTTTCGAGATTTAGATATAAAAGAATTGAAGTTAATTACTTGTATTTTTCTTAAACAAATTTTATTTGAAAAATAGGTCATATGAATATTTTTTACAATTCATACTAACATGAAACCTCATGAAACAAACAATGCAAGTGCCAAGCCAAAAAAATTAAAATGGTATGAATGCATGAATAATTAATTACCCAACATTCATATTTTGATAAAAAAACCCAACAAGTAGGTGGTTCGTGTTCAAATTATCCTATCTATTGGATGGGTGCACCCAAAATTTACACATCATACTACATACACACTTTGTGATGTTTAAAGCCCTAACTCTCAAGTTCACATGGAATTTATCATCGCTTCTCCTTTTGGTTTATAAATTGTTATACACATTATCCTGCTTCTTTTTCTAACTATCATCGGTATCATCTAGTTTTGTGTTAAACATATTGAGCAAAACCAAATTTTCTAAGTGTGTTACTCACATCATTAGAGCCAATTTTTGTTTTTAATGTCATTAGTTCTTTGCCCTCCTTTTCCTCATTCATCATGGCATGTTCTAAACTTGGTGTCTTTGGCATAGTGTTTTTGTCTTCATCATCCAACTTCGTCATTCTAGCATTTGTGCATGTTGTAGAATCCTCCTCCTCCACCTCACTGGTAATTATATTAGCCTCCACTGGCTAATCCATTTCCTTATTATATGCAAGTGCATGTGTTTCATATGGATCATCCTCTCCTTTTGATTCATTTTTTGGCCATTTCTTTTCTAATCTTGAATCATTTTTTTGGGTGCTTGGAATCCCAACGTAGGTAATTGCACTATGAATGAAATCTTATTCTAAAATTTCTATTTGTTGAACATGTTAACCATGGATTGTCTCCAAGTGGTTGTGGCAAGTTGTTCAAAAACTCCAGCATAAATATTTTGATCACTATCCCACATATCTTATAGTCCTACAAATGGTTAATAAATGCCCAATATCCAACCTCTGCCAGGAACTCTACATCTACACTTTTCAACTCTCCTTTTGTGACAAATAAATAAAAATTCAAATCTGATGGTGTTCGACAAGAGTGTCATGGATATGGATACCATGACATTTTACAAATGAAAAATCTCTATCCTAGGTTTATTTGGTTGAACCTTTCAAATTGAAAATAAAGTTACATTGAATGCAAATCATAACCCACTTTGGGAACATGTTGAATTGGTGACATATTTGTAATTGTCCACTCCAATTTTGCATTTAAATTTACCATGATAACCATTGGTTTTCATTGGACTAATTGGTTGGTAATGATGAGTTTAAAATGGTAGCATATGCCACTATGGCTCCTAATGTTAAAACAGCTCCATGTGTCTCAATAGCCACAAAATCATGTAGTTGCATATGATAATCATTTATTGTTTTGGTCTTATTTTGGTAGTGTTTTTTTCCCTAAATAGTCAATGCACATGTGTTTAACATGTAACTTCAATGTTCAAGTTCATCCCTCCTTTTATTTCATTTTTTCACAATTGAATATTTCTTTCTAAGATCACATATTTTGAAAAATTATTCATATTAACACATGTATTGCATCACAATTTAATGCAAAGAATTGAGTTTTAGTCCCTCCTTCATTTCTCAACACATCTTCATTTTCAACTATCATATGCTTCTCTTGGTTTTGGGGCTAGGCCTATCATTTGACAATTCATTGGATGGTTTAACACTTTGTTCCTTAATTCTTATGGCACCGAGGCTCACCCACCTGGAATTTCATAAACTTGTTTTTTGGTTTCATGAATTTTGTTGAAATAGCAAATTGCCAAGGGTTACTAAATCTTTTGTCAACAAATCGCTTAGTAAGCTTGTGAAAAAATGTTATGGAATCGACTTTTTCAAACTCACACGTTCTTTGAAGAAATCCATGGCATGTGTAAACATTGCTAAATTGTAATCTTCCATATTTTCCTTGGAATGTGTATAGTTTATTTGAACAATGTAAATTTTTCTTTGTCTATTTTCGGATTAACCCATCTCCATGTTGCCCATTCATTTGTTTTATTGATCACCCTTTTCAATTATGTTCCCCATGTTTTGATTTCAAGAAAATGTTGGAAGGGGTCTAGTCTAATATCATTTCTTGGATGTTTCAATGATTTTTTTGTCATTTCCCAGATTCTATCTAATATCTTTGAAATTAATGTGTATTCAATCATTGATTCCAAAGTGTTTCGTGTCAATTTTCTTCTTCCTATTGTAAAACAAAGGTTTCATGATTACAAACACTTGGTAAAGGTAGAAAGGATGCAGTTAGACAATAAGGGTGGAATAAATGCAAATTCAAATATAGATTGGGAAAATTAGTAATAGAAGGGGGAAATGCAATTTGATTGTACAAGTTGCAACAATGGTTTTAAAATGCAAGAGGTTGAGAATGTGAATGAAAATAACAAGTAACTTGAAAGCATATAAACAATGTAAAGTGTTGGTGGCTACCTAGTATTATCTTGATTCTTAATGGGCACATGCCTATTTGTGGTGATGGGTAGTGTATGGATTGGCACATACCTCTTGGTGGGTCATTAGGTTTATAGTCAAGTATTGTTTCAATTCGAAATGGGCACATGCCTCTTGGTGGTGATTGGATAGTGTATGGATTGGCACATACCTATTGGTGGGTCAATAGGTTTATATGCCATTGAATTGGATTTAGTTTAAATTTCTAAATGGTTTAGCTATTGCAAAAAATTCATATTAAGGAAAAATGAAATTTAACTTGAAGCTTTGCATCAACATTTCATGTGTTGTATTTTTCAATATTTACCAACATGAAATTATTCCATCATGCTTCATTCGCTCAATTTTTTGCAAAAATAATTTTGCTACCAACATTCATTTGAAAGTTCATCCATTTTATTTATCATTCATTTATCATCCAAAAATATCATTCATCCATGACACATGGAAGAATATTCTTCCACATCACAAAATATTTCATCTTTTGTGTCAAATAATATCTTGTCAATGTTAACAAGATATTCTTGAAAAGGTTCGTTTTGACTCACTTGTTCATGCTCACGTGCTCATTGTTCACATTCACATGCTCACAAAATAACATCTTTGTGGCAAATGAAAATGGGAATGTTAGTGGTAATGGGACCATTGGAAGTGGTGGTATCGGTCCTTCCACCAATACATAAGGCCCTTTATTCACATTCAACCCAATGGTGAAATTCTTTCAATAGTTATGACAAAATTACCAAAGGATTCGAACCAAAAACCTGAGGAGATTATAGAAATTTTAATGTAAGCCCCATGAATGCTTACACGAGGCTTGTGCATGGATGGGTAAGTTAATCATGGTAACACAAGGCATGACAAACAACACACTTGCAAGCTCCTTGTTAGACTCCAAATGTGAGTCTAAAATGAAACCGGCGGAAGAGCAAGGAGTTAGGGCACGCTCCTTGGCTCGCAGCACTTTGGGGGTAGAGGGGCGTGTTGGAGCTCCAAGATGGGACTAGGAAGAATGAGAAACATTTAATCCCTCACATGAACTTGCACAAAACCAAACAACGAGTTGGTTAGTGCATAGTTGGAACACTTTTGGTTTTAGAACGAGCCACGGGCAAATTCGGACTCACAAGATTCACCACGGCCCGGATTTGGGGGAAGCCACCACCTTTTCCCTTATAGTATATTTTGTGCCTCTTCACAAGGCCCACATCCAAATGGCATTTTGTCCCAGGAATCCCAAATGGGAGTCCCGAAATTCCCAAAGTTGGGACTTTTACGACTTTGGGGTCCCATAACTTTGTGTGAAAACCTCCAATTGAGATGAAGTTTGAAGCAAAGTTGTAGTCCTCGTCTAGAGCTTTCAAAAGGTATGTGGCACGCTACCTACACACGAGAAAATCGCGTCGATTCCTGACTTTTAGTGATCGGGAGTCAAATTGCCAATTTGACTCTCGATTTTTCTTTTGGCCATAACTTGTGTTTTAGACATCCAAATGGGTCATGCGAACCCATTTTAAACATCTGCGTTTCAATATATTTTCAATGATATAAGTATTTCCTCAATCCAATTGGTTTTAACCCTTGAAATTGCTCCCTAAAGATTTGAAAGTCCATCAAGACTCCAACTCTTCAAGTGGGAGTTGTCTTGGGAGTGTGAGGGTTCATTTTCTCACACTCTTCTACACTCCCAGGAATATAAGATGTGTCTCTTGGGCCTCCCTCTTGTCCCGTATTTTTGTAAGCCTTTGTTTTGGTCGTAAGCCCAAGGCTAGGGTTGCGATAACAAAAAACTAAGCAGTCTAGTTTTGATATGGGATCCTATACAAAAAACTTAGGCATTAAATGTTGGATGCCATGTTATTTTTGTCATGGGCATGAAAACAATGAAAACTATAGGATTTTCCAACTAAAATGAGAACAAAGGCAAACCTCGTTCTAAATCCAGATCATGAAACAAATAAAATAAGAACAAAAATAAAACACATGTAAACAAAAATCTAACAAAATTTTATTACAAAGAATAAACAAAACAAAAAAAAAACCCAAAATTGATGTTAGACAAACCCAAAAGTAATGGATAATTCTACCTCTATATATACATATTGGGCACCTAGTTCAAAAAAGTTTATCAAAAAACTTCCAACCTACATGTGGCCCATTTTTGCCTTGAGTGCCTATGTGCACCCATGTGTTAACCATGAGTTAACTAGAAGTGAATTAAAAGTGAATGAAATTTGAACTAAAAATGAGTTGTGAATTAATTAAAAGTGAACTGGAAGTGAATTAATAGTTAACTAAAAATGAACTAATATTTAACTATGAGTGAATTAATGGTTAACTAAAAATGAATTATAAACGAACAAAATTTTAATTAAAAGTTAATTAAGAGTGAATTAAAACTATCTAAGAGTTAAGTACAAGTGCATTATAAATTATGAATGAACTCCATGGCGTTGGCATTCATAACATCACTTCCTTTTCTAATGATGAATCTCATGAGGAACAAACTTGGGCTTGTTTGGATATTATCGATGAAACTCATGCACCTTCTCCATGACATTTGATAGGTTTTTGATTGGTTCTCAAGTGCATTCACTCACATCATACCCATGCCAATGAACAAGATATTGGAGTTGATGATTAGAAATCTTTGAATCCAAAATGTCTCCCACTTTGTATTCATGTTCACCATCAACTTCAATAGGTGTAGGGGGATCATGGATTCTTTTTGGAATGGTAGATGTGTGGTAAGGTTTTAACATGAAACACATGATGGATTTTCATAGAACTTGGAAGCTTAAGTTGAAAAATCATGACATTGATTTGTTTCACAATGAGAAATGGACTTAGCTCATGATGATCCAACTTCTCTAATGGCCTTGTTGTTTTGATATATTGTTGTCAAAGTTAAACTTGGTCACTAACCTAAAAGCTAGGTTGTTATTTCTGATGTTCATAAGTGTTCACCTCGTATCCATTGCTAGAATTCACGATTTAATTGATCGAGAAAATTAGTCAAAACCCCATTTTGAACAACCACCAAAAAGGTCATCTAGTCATTTTGGACATGTTTGTACACATCCAACATGACCAAATTGGTTTATTTTACCAGTCTTAGGGTGGCGTTTTTTATTGGTCATTTTGACCTATGACTATTTGATTACTAATCAAATTGAACAATTTCATTAATTTAAATTGAGTATTAAAAAATTCAAAATTTATTTTGTATATCTACGTATTTATATATTTATACATATTTTGACCTACCAATGCGTATTTTAAAATTGACATCAATTGACAAAGTGTGTTGACTAATCAATGGGCAACCAACATTTAATTTGTTGGGATCAAACTTCAAACCTTGGTTTCCAAAGTGGCACACCAACAATTTTGCCACCCAACTACCACTTCCTTTTATTACATATGAAACTAAATATTAAACTTATTTGACATTATACTAATTTCTGCTAAAAATCATCAATTTTAACATCTGATTTATTTTTCATATTTTGTTCAAATGACAGAAATCAAATTTCAAATTTGAGATTTTTCATAAATCTACACATTTGTAATAAATGGAAACCAAAAATTCAATATCATTTTTATAAGTGTTTTTTGAATGTTATTGTTAATAACAATTCAAACACAAAATTTCGTCCCATACTTTGGACATGTATACATATATATGTATTCTTTATAATAAAATTTGGACTAATATTTTTAATAAAAAAACAACGGTTAATAAAATTTATGACTTAAATATTTCATAGCTTAATCATTTTATCTTAATTCTTTGTAGCATACATATAAATTTATTTTTATAACATGTCAATAATAATTACAAAGTTGACACCATGTTACACCTCAACATCTATTATACATATTGAATGACATATATATAATCGTATTGAATACATGTTGTGATGTATGTATATAACAAGTTTAATAATAATAATAATAAATCATAGTGTTTACAAAATTTGACTCCAATTATTTATTTCAACTGATTTTTAATACTTCAACATTATGTGAAATCAATTATAGAGAAATTTTATGTTTCAATATTTCAATAATATTACAATATATATTTTAAAAATACCTGAAAAAAATTCGTTCAATACATTCAAATATTTTTGTAATTTATTATTTTCAACATTTATCACAATTTCAAATTTATTAAACCTGAATATCTTTTGAACTATATATTAAAAATAAAATAAAATAAAATAATTAATTGCACAAAATTATCATAAATACAATTTCTAAAGAAAATTATATAAAAAAATTTCCACAAAATTCATATTAATTCATTTCAAGGTAATATTGTAACTGAATAATTTCATAATTTTACCTTACTTAAGTAGCGAAATAATTCCTAAAAATTAATGTAATTAGATTTTCAAAAAATTGTGCAATTAAATAATTAAAACTATTAAGGTAATACAATAATCATAAAAGTAATTATAAGCACACAAAAAAAAACTAAATAATACATAAATTTACTGTAATTGAATTACAAAACATTATGATGATTATATTATTTCAGAAAACAATCAAATAATTATAGTAACTTTTGTGATTAAATATTTTTTGAAAACCCAAAAAGTTTCTCAAATAATAAAAAAATAATTTCCACTTATTTTTTATCCTATAACTACAAAAAATTACTATAAAGTATTATAAAATATTTTCAGAAAATTTGTATAATGAAATAAACATTGTAAACATTGTAAACATATGTAATTAAGTACATAAAAAACTATTGTAACTAATAGTTTAAAAAATAGTTGATTAATAAATAATCATGATAATTATAATTAATTTAAATCATCAATTCAAATTCTAAAAACCTTAACATCACATCAATTGAAGATTTTGAAAAAATGATATTTATAACATTTGTCCTAAAAAAATGTAAACAACAAATTGATTAAATAAAATTTGGTTTACATAATAATGTAATATGTCATATTGTTATTAATTAACATGCTAAGGGTTATAATAAATAGCTTTACAGATGAAAGATTTAAAATATTAACTAATAATTAATTATAAAAAGTTCAAGATTGAAATTTTAATTTTAATAATATAAAAAAATTAAAGATATTATGTTTTAGTATATACTAAAATAAACATTAAAAATGTTTGTTCAAACTATATTTGGTATTAAACCAAAATTATGAAACATACATTATTAACATTGTATATGTTTAATTTACCCAAAATAAGACCTAGGGCACATAGTTTGTATATATATATATATATATATATATATATTTTTTTTTTTTTTGGGGACCAAACCAAATGCGATTTTGACCAACGAAACTTTTAGGGTACTCACATAGCATAGGTACGCCTTGTCACTTTTGATTAGGCTAAATGCTATTTTGACCAACCAAACCAATAGGGTATTTAAATAGTATAGGTACCCCTTGTCATTTTTGACAAAATCAAATGTCATTTTGATTGAAATATTCATTTTAAAATACATTTTGACCAAATGTTCAATTTGACACTTGGTCAAATAGGTCATCTTGGTCAAATTGCTTAATAAAAAATTACATATGTCATTTAACATTTGAGCTTTTGGTCAAATTGGATATGTTTAAGGGTCAAAAAAGATCATTTAGTCAAGTTGTATGGTTTGATAAACCATGAATTCTAGTAATGATTGTTTTATGCTTCTTCAAGGTTAGATACAAGTTGAGCTCAAACATCAATTAACCACATGGTTCAACCTTTAGTTATTGGATTCACAATTTTGTTCACACTTTAGATGTCAAACTTGGGGTGCAAACCATGATTTGCGAAGAAATGTGTCTATTGAACTGATGAGTGCATTATGTTGTTATAAACAAATTCTACCATGGTTAAAAAAATAAACTAATTATTTTGATGATAATTGGTTACACATCGTAAATATTGTTCCAAAATTTGATTGACCCATTCTGTTTGCCCATTCATCTCCAGGTGGGAAAATTGATGACAATTTCACCTTCATATCTAAAGCTCAAAAAATCGCCTCCAGAACTTGGATGCAAATTAAAGCCCATGATTAAAAATGATATTTAAAAAAAGGCCATGATACAAAAAAACATGATCAAAGAATAACTTGGTGGTTATTTTGCTAATTATTGTTTTGGTACACATAATGAAATGAACCATCTTTGTCAAATGATCCACCACCACAAAGATGGAGTCATAAGAATTAAAAGGTGTAAGGTTTATAACAAAGTCCATAGAAATTAAAGACCACAAGATATAAGGATTGGCAGTGGTTAAAGGAAACCATGAAGGTGATGACAAGGATTGTTTACTCAAACACAAACATTGCAAGATCTAACAAACTTTTTACATATTTTCAAAGTTGTGTCACAAATATAAAAATAATCAAATTTACAAGGTTTCCTAAATCAAAATGAAAAAAAAGGTAAACCTATTTCCAAATTTAAATTATGAAACAAAATAAAAATAAAATAAAATATGACACATGTGAAACAAGAATCCAGTGAGATTTTATTACAAATAAGAAATAAAACAACCCAAAGTTATGACAAGAAAACGTACTTAAAATTGGTGTTGAAAATATTAAGGGTAATGAATAATTCTACCTCTATTAATACCCATTGGACATCTAGTTCAAAAAAAATTATTAATAAATTTTGAATTTACATGTGGCCCATGTTCACCCATGTGCACCCATGTGTGAATTATAAGTGAACTAAAATTCAACTAAAAATGAACTAAAAATGAATTAAAATTTAATTATAATGAATTAAAGGTTCATTGGAAACAAATTAAAAGTGAACTATGAATTAATTAAAAATGAATTAAAAGTCAATTAAAAATCAACTGGAAATGAATTAGAATAGAACTAAAACTTAACTAAAAACTAATTAAAAATGAATTGAAATTAAACTAAAAGTTAGGTACAAGTTCATTACAAGTCATGGATGAACATTCAAATGAATGAACCCCATGACATTAACATCCATGACAAGCTATGGCCACCAATAATCTTGAGACACTAACTTCATTGTCTTGTTGAATCCAATATGGCATGTAGCTAAAACATCATGCCTAACCTTGAGAATTTAAAGTCACAAAGGGCCATTAGGAACATACAAAGGACCATCATGATATGATAGACCATCTTGAAACTCAAACTTGGCATGATCATTAAAGGAATTTTAGAATTGATGATGACTCCTTAATTAGTTTCACCAATAACAAAAATGTTTATTTTCAAATCTTCATGAATTTGGTAAAGAAATGTTGTGTCATTAAAAATTATTGATAATGGTGGAAGTCGAAAATGTTTAGGTTTGAGAATGACATCACATTATTGTTCATAGGTTGCATCTCCCTCCTTAGGTGCGAAATATGAACAACAAAACAATGCATCAATTTTCCCTTATTCGTGCCTAAGGTGATATATGATGACAATCCAAAATCGAGACATGGATAATGCCTATTGAGCTTGGCATCAATTTAAAACATAAGAAATCATGAAATACTAAAAGTTTTTATGATAAGAATACACAAGGATTTCATCTTGAACTCCTTCAAGTAAATGACACCATTCTTCAAAAGCATTGATAATGGCGAAATTTTTTTTTATCATGAATCTTGTAATTAATTTCAGCAAGAAAAAAACTTATGAAGATGGAAACTGATAGGATGAAAAAGACCATTGTTTTCAGGTTGTGAAAACATAGCTCCTAGTGCAAAATTAAAAGCATTTGTCTTTAAAACAAAAGATTTGGAGGGGTCTGCATGAATCAAGAATGGGGTAGTTGTGAAGGAAGCTTCAAGTCCAACTTTTTAAGCTTGTTCAAAACAAGTCAAACATGTCATTCATGTTATTTAAGTTTTTGAAGAAAATGAAGATGTCATCAGTGTTTCAAACCACAAAATCATTTAGGTATTCATGAAAAACATCATTCATGAGGTGTTGAAAGACAACAGGTGTATTTGTAGGGTCAAAGGGCATCATAACATATTCAAAATGGCCATAATCTATACATAATGTAATCTTCCATTCATCGCCTTCTTGAATATGCATTAAGTTGTATGCACCACGTAAGTTAATCATGGTGTACACCTTAGCATGAGTAAATTGATCCAATAATCTTGAGATCAAAGATAATGGGTATTGATTATTGATGGTGAGTCCATTCAGCCCATGGTAATCGACACGCATTTGAAGGGATCCATCTTTCCTTTTGACAAATAGGATTGGGGCACTAACTAAAGACTTTGGAATGTTGAATGAACTTTTTTTAAAGATTCTTGTCGATGTACTCACAAAAAGTTATAAGTTTGTCTTGTGACAAATTATAGATGGGTCCAAATGAGGTTGCACACCTTTTTTTAAGTCAATTATGCAATCATATGGTTGATGTTTTGGTAAAGTCTCAACATTCTTCTTTTCAAACACATCATTATAATCTTTATATTGAAAATGGGTCTCATGTTATTGTGGCCCGACATTTGTTGCAAGAAGTGCATAAATAAAAAATGCATTTTTGCAGCATGCATGAATGCTCATGCTCTCATAAACAACAATTTGGAAAAATTGAATTTTTGTGCACCATCAAGGTTTTTGAAATTTGGCATGTGTTCAACCTCACCCAAATTGTTTTTGAACACATGACATATAAGTTCATGTGTTTCACCAACCATGCTTGTGTTAGTGGCCTCACAATCTAAAGGTTCTTGCTTGGGTGCTTCAAAATGGAGTCTCCTTGTATGCTAATCCATTCGTGGATTATGCAAAACGAGCTAAAATAACCCAATCATCATTGGGTTTTTCAGGGACAAAATGACATTGAACATGACCTTGTTAGAATGTGACCTAATGGTGATCTCCAACACCTTGGTTTCATGTGTCATAGGTCTTGAGGAGAGATTATGGTCATTAATGATTTCAATTCCTATTGGTGTGATTTTTTTCACCAAGGTCAACTTATGTTGTTGCACTAACTCCTTGTCAACAAAACACATAGATGCACCAAAATCGAACAATGCTTGAGTCTTTATTGTTGTGGACTTGTTACACTTGATCATGATTTATAACAATAAACTAGGTGTTGGATCTAAAAACAAACTGAGACCATTTTCAACACATGATGTATTAAGGTCAAATTTTAAGGTCCGTACTAAGACTAGATGTCTTCATTTTCCAATTCTCAAAATTTTGAATTAGTGAAAGAAGTCGCATGTGTTATACGTGGACTTCGTTTCTTTGGACATTCATGAGCAACATGACTTGGTCTTTCATAATATAAACAAAGATTGTTAATAGGTCGTCGTTACTTCTTTTGTTCAGTGAAGGGCTTGAATCTTACTTCATCAATTTGCATGGGATTATTTTTTATTATCAGTAGAACTAGGATGGGGTGGCACAAGGGGCATGAATTTTTTTGCATTAGCAATGATTCCCAATGTGTATTTTGGCGATGTTCAAAAAGATGATTAACACAATGAACAATTTGCACAATTACTTAATTCAAAGTTGTGGGATTTAACATGGTTAGAAATAAATCCTTCATTTCGCTATGTAACCCAAATTGGAACCGACTCATGAATGTAGCCTCATTCCATGAAATGTCACATGCCAACTGCCTAAATTCAAATGCATACACATATGCAAGTTGTGATCCTTGACGAAAAGATCACAACTTGTTAGTAAATGTGTGTTTTTTATCCAAATCTCCAAAGGTCATTATGAATTTTTTGAGAAATGTTTCGAAGTTGTTTAAAAATGATGATTATCGTTTAATTAATAGTGTAAACTAGGATAATGTAATGCTTAATATTATAATACCGATGAATCCAACTTGGGTCAGTCCATTTGGATAACAATGAGGATGAAGTCGAATGACCAAGCACATCTAATTGATAAAACCCCGAATTTTTGAACATATCCCATCAAACTTGTCAAGAACATTGATTTGAGGTTCCTTTGTTGGAATTCGCGTTGTTGGAACACACCTTGACGACGTTGAGGATAGTTGTTTTGGAGGTGCATGATAGAAACAAAGAGATTGATTCTCTTATTGGACATGCCAAAAAATTGCAAGAATTTCTTCCATGGATGTCACTACTTCTTCTTTAGTCTTAGACATATTTACAAGGTCGAAAACCAAAGACAAGAAACAAACAAAAGATGTTATCCTAATGGGGTTAATTTGTTCAAATTGTCACATAATGAAAATAACCAAGATTATAGACTTTCTAACCAAAACGAGAACAAAGGTAGACCTAGTTCCAAATCCAGATTATGAAATAAGAAAAATAAGAATAAGAACATAACACATGTGAACAAAAATTCAACGAAAATTTATTGCAAAGAAAAAATAGAACAAGGTTATAACAAAAAAGTTTACCCAAAACTAGTGTTGAACATAGTAAAGGTAATAGACAATTCTACCTCTATTGGACACTTAGCTTAAAAAAATTTCTAAAAAACTTTCAATTTACGTTGTGACTTAGGTTTGCCAATGTGCACCCATGTGTGAACCATGAGTTAATTAAAAGTGAATTGAATGTGAACTAAGATTAAACTAAGGGTGAATTAAAAATGAATTGAAAATGAACTGGAAATGAATTAAGAGTTAATTAAAAATGAACTAAAAATAGTTTGCTCTCTCTTTCATCAAGCAACCAGGTTGTGTGCAATGCTAAATTCTCTGCAAAATGCTGCAATTTGCAAGAGTTTCACAAGCTTCCACATGAAGTAACCAGGTTGTACAATGCTAAAAGCTCTGCAAAATGATGTAATTTGCAAACGCCCATCAAGCTTGTTGGTGTGAAATCTGTCTGATGCTTGTTGCTGCTGGATCCTGAGAATTGAACTCAAGGTGAAATATACTTCATATCTTTGCTTCTTTGAGCTTCCTCTTGTTTGAGCATTGATTCTTTCATAACTTTTTTTGCTTTCTTTTCCATCAAGCAACCATGGGTAGTGCAATGCCGAAAACTCTGCAAAATGATGTGATTTGCAGAAACTCCTTAAGCTATTGCTGTGTACACTAATTACTATGACAAGAGGCAATGAGGTTTTGATCTAGTTTTCTGGTTTTGACTTTGTAATGGTACAGATTGCTCAGCAATTATTTTATGATTGTTGTTTTTGCAAGGATAGGGTCTGCAGAACAAGAAGTTTGAAGAAGAGGTCGCTGACAGGGAGCACATCACTGAAGCAAAGACAATGGATGCATTCGTGACCGACTACAAGAATGGAGTTAAGAATGGTACATGGCAAGATGGAGGGTTTCCAGCCAGGAACACAAACTATTCTGTCTCCAAAATTGCAGTCAATGGGTATGTAGGTGCATTTGCTAATGAACACTCAAGCAGACCAGAAGGGCAATGAATCCAGGTGAACAGCTTCTGCCCTAGCTACACACAAACAGACATGACTGACAGCAAAGGCAACAACACCCCAGAACAAGGTGCTGATACAGGTGTATGGCTTGCATTACAGCCTCCAGGAGCACTATCTGGTAAGTTCTGGGGTGAGCGCCATGAGTTAGCATTTTAAACCATATGTTGTCACAGTCTTGGGCATATGACAAGGTGATTTGCATAGCTGTTTGCAAGCTTCTCAACGGAAAGGAACAACTTACAATACAAACCTTTTGCTTCTTACAAGCCTTACCTGCAGAAAATGGAAATATCTGTGAATTTGGTACTGTTTACTTGCAACCTTGAAGATGACCTGAAATTTTGCTGAAAGATGGTCAAGAAACCATAAATATGATGGTAGATAAGCTTCTGCAGTTTTTTGGCTCAAATGCATGTGACCTTTCTTTCATTTGATGTTTCCACACTGACGTCAAGCTGTTAAAACTCCCCAATCCACATAAATACTACATTCACTGAAAAGTTTGAGAGAGGGACCTGGCAACAAAGCCACGATTTGAAGCAGGGCAAAAACTAGATATGTGCAATCTCTTAAATGGTAGCTGCTGACATGCATCTTCAATAGAATGTTTGTTGGCAGTAGAGTCATCATCTGTAGCCTAGTTTAACAACTGTGGAATTCCATATGCAAGAAACTAATTTAAAAGCTGGATACTTCAATCCTCACTCTGGTACTTGCAGGAATTAATGTGGCTATTTACTGTGCTTTTAAACAAGCGTTACCAAGATCTACACCTAAAACCAGATTCTTATACTCTTACGTTGATTGCTAGGGTTTTACAGAAGACCAGAGCAAGATGCATGGGGACAGGATTTGGAAGCTTCTTAATAGAGAACATCATGAGTGTTGCAAAGAGGAAGGTGACATACTGTAAGTAGGATGCTGAGTGTACTATGGCATTAACCGGATAGGGTTTTGCTTTTTTGTATCAAGCCATTCAAATACTCAGGTCTGCCTCCAGCTCACCCAGAACTAATCAGTGTGGGAAAAGTTCACTCAAAAGTTCTTCAAGAGAAATCCTAAAACTAAACAGCAATTCCTGGACTCTGACCAATCCAAGCTCTTGCTGGAGGAAACATTTGCTAGCAAAATCATATCTGGCTTTCACATTTATGTATGCATGATGTGCTGCCTGCACATACAAAAAGTTGGCAAACTGAATCACAATGAGAGGAGAGTCCACACAGAAGTCATTGAATTCATTCCCAGCTTTCGTATGACCTTCAATAAATGAAAGGATTCATATGGCCTGCATGTCGTCAAGAGCAGAAAGCATTGGATAAGATGGAGATAGATCAGCAACTACTGATTATGGTTATTGTGCATACTGCCATGTGAAGCAGAGATGAAGATGTTTCTATGCAAGCACACATGATAATCCACAGCTGCCAAGAGAGAGGCCTTCCCCTCAATTGTTCTAAATTTGTGTGAAGCTTTTTGTCAAGAAAAATTGTTGTGATAGCATGGTCACTCTCTACTAGTTTTTTGGATGCTCTGCACATCCTGGTGCAGACAACATAGAAAGAGGCTAGAGAGATGTCAAGTAGATGGTTTTTTTCAGAATCTGCAGTGTGCAAATGATCACAACTCCTGCTGTCAACATGCTGGCTCAGAAACAGTGTCAAATAGCTACATTCTCATGGTTATGATGTTCTCAAACAAGAACATCATACCCATGCAGGCCAAATAGGACCCTGCAGCATTAAGTGAGATGGAACTGCAAGATACAGATTGTATGAGCTCCAATGGGAAGCAAGTTTGTGATTTGTGCTGAAGCTTTTGTCAAAGATTGCTGCAACTATATGCTCACACTACTACTCTTTCAGATGCAACTGCAAATCCTGGCATGCACAATGCAAATTAACTAAGGTGAACTGTGAATTAACTAGAAGTGAATTAAGAAATAATTGAAAGTGAAGTGCAAGTCAATAGGAGTGAATTAAAATGAATTAAAAGTCATAAATGAACATCCATATAAATGAAATCCATTCATCATGTGAAAATGGTGTTGTGATGAATACTTGATCATTCCAAACAAGTTAAGTAAGATGCAATGTAAGTTTTACAACAATGTCATTTCATCTCACAAGAATATAATGTTCTTCCATTTGGGCTATTAACATGATGTTAGTGGAAGAGTTGGTATTTTGATGTGTTCAAGGGCACGGACACAAATCAAGGCATTATTTGCCATTCGTGGGGAAATTGTTCTTTGACCATTATAGACATGGTTACACTAGCTTTTGATGGGTCAATAGATAATTTGGGCATTGAAATGTCAAACCCTTCAATGGAGTGAAAATCATATTCGATGTCTCAAGCAGAAGGGGATCAAATTTGCACCCCACTTATGAATAATAGTGAGCACAAGAGGTTTTAACAAATTAATTCCACAAATAACATCATTCAAACCTTTTGACAAGTTTCGTTATAAAAGATAATGAATTCAATAGAAAGAAGGAATTTGATAAGAAGTTGACAATTTTCTTTTGCAAAACAATCATCCCTTTCAACATTATGCAACATTTGATATTCATAAAAGTTGTGAAAGCAACTTTAGAATTCCAAATTTATTATAAACCCACATCTCACCATGGATTGTGAACATATTTATTAAAGTAGTCCAAGGTTGATGTGTTTAAACATGTTGTTAAGAGGACATAAAATTCCATTCATAAGTACAGAGTTTGTTACAACCTTAACCTTGGGCTCGCAACTAAGGCAAAGGCTTGCAAAGGTGTGGGCCAAGAGGGAAGCTGGGAGTCACATCTCATGCTCTCGGGAGTGCAAGCGAGTGTGAGGGAATGAACCTTCACACTCCCAAATGAACTCCCATTTTGGGAGTTGGAGTCCAAATGGACTTTCAAATTTTTAGAGAGTGATTGCAGGGGTCAAAACTCATTGGATTGAAGCATTCTACATATCATTGGAAATCTCTTAGAATGTAGATGTTTAAAATGGGCTTACATGACCCATTTGGACACTCGAAACACAAGTTATGGCCAAAAGAAGGGTTGGGAGTCAAATTGACAATTTGATTCTTGACCACTAAAAGTCAAGAATCGCCCCAATTTCCTTGCGTGTAGGTGGCATGCCACATACCGTTGGAAAGCTCTTGACAAGGGCTAAAACTTGGCTTTAGACCTCATTTCAATCAAAGGTCTTCACACAAAATTATGGGCTCCCAAAGTTGTGCGAGTCCTAAGTTTGGGAATTTTAGGACTCCCATGTGGGAGTCTTGGGACAAAATGCCATTTGGATGTGGGCCTTGTGAAAAGGCACAAAATATACTATAAAGAAAGAGGAAGATGGTGGCTTCCCCTAAGTTCGGGTCATGGTGAGTTTTATGAGTCCAAGTTTATTTGTGGCATGTCCTAGCATTAAAAGTGCTAGATTAGTCGATTAATCGTCAATTTGCAGGGATGGCCGCTCGATCTCAACGCAAAAAAGGAAGGTGTAACCTCGTCGGATCGGAGTAGCTTGGTAGCGCACACCAGAAGGCGGTGAGTTCTACGGTCGTGGTTTGTCTCTTTGTTAGCTTATGGGACGAAACTAATCTCGATGTGGAAAAAGAAGGTGCAACGTAGCTGGATCCGTCTAGTTCGGTAGTATAGGCACTAGAAGGCGACGGGCTTTGCCATCATGGTTAGTCTACTCGTCAACTTGCAAGGCGGAAAAATCTCGATGAGAAAAAAGATGCCACCTACCTGCATTGGTATAGCTTGGTAGCGCACACACCAGAAGGCGGTGGGGTCGCGCTTGCGCTTCGTCTCTTCGTCAGCTTGTATGTCGGGCGCTAGATCTCGATGCAACACAAGAAGATGTAGTGCACTATGCTAGCTATATCGATGCAGTATGGGAGCGCAAACATCAAATAATGGCATGTAGTGGCCATGGTTCGCCTCTTCGTCAGCTTGCAAGGCGGTGGCGCGATCTGACCTTGGTGCACTAACAGAAGAAGAAGGATGGGAGATGTTACTGAACAATTGATAGGAAATGCAAAAGCCACCTTCAGCTCCGACGTCGCAAGGCAGGGTCGGCAGACTACTCATGCAGCAAAAAGATGAGGCAAAAGAGCAGGTAAAGCAACAGGGCAGAACCACACTTTCTGATTGTGGACACAGTAGCCCCAGCTATTTGTCTCTTAGGAGGCAAGCGGTAACCCTAGCGAATCCGCTTAGCGGGCCCATCTTTGACGCGAATGCGCTAGCGATCGGTTTGCCTTCTCGTACATATGCCTGTTCGCCACTGCTGTTCGCTGCATTTGAAGGGAGGAATGAGAAAACAGAAATTCAGGGGCCTGATTATTAGTAATTTGCGTCGCTGCAACAGTGACGAGACTGCAAGCCGCCCTCATCGCCATTGTTTTTTTGGCTGGACACGAGAACAAGGCCTCATCCTATCCTTCAAAAAAAATTCTGTTCGTGTTGTCAAAGGAATGGACAGATGTGGTAAATGCCAGGGGTAGAGTGACAGTTTGGCTAACAATGTAGTTGAAAGTTTCTCCAGTGCCCCCCCTGCAGCTTTCCTCATTACCTAATTGGAAATGCAACTAGTAGTCCAGATTCAAGGATTGAGACGTACTCATATGTATTGACTCCAATTTCTGTGTTAAACATCTGCCTTCATACGCTGGTCTCAGGTGAAAAGAAAGATGACAATGCAGCCACTACTCTAGCTGTGCTTTTGATATATGGATGTGATACAAGTGGACCCATTGGCTATTTGGCTCCACTGAAGGCCATGACAAAGGTAGGGTCCTTCTCAGGTTCGGAGGACTTATTCCAGGGTGACAATAAGGGCAGCATAAGTATTTTGGGTGGGGTGGAAAAAATGAAGAGTGTTCCAGAGTGAGAGCAGTGCTACTCTCCTAGTGTTTGTTTGAGCCCTAAACATGTCAGATTAGAGAATAGTTCTATGGGTACCTAGGTGCAGCAGTTGAATGTTCATCTTGTAGTTTATAATGAAGGTATGGTACTTCTTGTTTCTGGTGATCGGTACCTCAGCTTTTGTCAAGGGACTGCAGTCTGTACTGAATTAATTTCTTTGTCTGAGTGCAAGGTGACTTCTGGTGAGGGTACCTCAGCTGTTGACCAGGTGATGCAGTCTGTACTGAACTAATTTCTTTGTGTCAGTGCTAGGTGACTTGCTTCTGGTGATGGGTGCCTCAGTTGTTTTCCAGGTGCTGTAGTCTGGACTGAACCAATTTCTCTTATTATTGTAAAAACTTTTATCGTAAATAAGTAATTACAGATTTTTTACTAATTTTTAAAAATTAATTTATAATAAATCCTGAAATTATAATAATTAAAATAATTATTTTAACTACATTATAATTTTTCCGAAATTTTAATTCAGTTTTAAAGTCATAAATTACAGATTTTGAATAATTATGTTCAATTAAAAAATAATTATGCATATACTATAAGTACTCAAACTAGGCTCAACTACCTTATTTTGAGGGTAGGGGAGCCTACCACTACAAGGGGGTGAAAGCCTGCCACTAAACCCCCACTTTAGGGGGTGTAGGAG
>Ga0116231_10003883_pt1 | contig 30656 bp, 17 predicted proteins | sample S1TSphgellanicum_2_FD_89695 | JGI IMG/M metagenome (GOLD analysis project Ga0116231, IMG submission 89695) | Host-associated microbial communities from peat moss isolated from Minnesota, USA - S1T2_Fd - Sphagnum magellanicum MG | ecosystem: Host-associated > Plants > Peat moss > Unclassified... | reverse complement strand
GAAACCCCTGGTTTTTGGGGGGGGTTTTCATTCCCTCAAAAAGGGGAGGGGCCCCAATCCCCCCCCCTTGCCCCCCCCCCCCCAACCCAAAACAAACCAAAGGGTGTACGAAGGAGAAACAAATGTGGATTTTTTTTTAACAAATAATTAATTAAATAAAACTAAAAATCCTTCATGAACCAAATATGTATGTTATATGAACATGGTGAACCAAGGTTGGACAAACAAAATTTTTTAACTGAGTCTCCAAATCGGATACCCTAATTTAATTGAACATGATGGCGTACCAATGATGCCCCAAGTAGGTACCTCAATCTTTTGTTTTGTTTTTTTAGAAGAAAGTAAAGAGGAGATGATGATGGGGGGGCACCTTGTCTAGTGAAGAAGCAACTTACTTACAAATTGCACCCAACCCAAGAAGTAACAATTGGTTTGTGGCCACATCTTTTGAGGTGGAGGTAACTTGAAAGGGGGGGGTATACCACACTTGTGCTGATTAATCAATTAATTAATCACAAACTGACCCCATCACAGTGGAGTTGACTATACTATGATTTGTTTAGTTTACACACACACACACACAAAATCAGAGTGTGGATTGCAAACTCCTAATAACCCCTTAGTCTTTAGTCTTTGCTTCATTGCCTTTGTTGCTACTACTTGTTGGCTTCATTGCTCTATATATTGAAGCTAATCCTGGCCACATCAATTAAAACCCAATTCTAATTTTGCATAGCTAAACTAGAGGCCAAGACCAGCCAAATCTACTTAAAACCCGTTCAACATATACATAAAAACTAGACGCCAAGACCGGCCACATCTACTTAAAACCCGTTTTACATACACATAAATTGGAGGCCAAGGATGGCCAATACACTTAAACCCTATATTTAACTGACCTAAACCAGCAGTTTCGTGCCTACGAATTACTTGACCTTCAACAGGAGGTTTATCGTTCCAAGTTCCTATGTTTCTACCAGCTGTAAACCCTTAATTATAGAGGGTAAAGGCTGATTATTTCTGCAGCTAGCCTTTCAGCTACTACCTAAACAATACTTTAGTAGCGGGATGGATTTGTGGTTTTTCCTTGGGTTTGCCAAAAAAAGAAAAAGAGGGATGGAATAGAAAGAAAGAAAAAATGAATGATTGAATGAATGCAATAGCATCCCACCCTCCCCAATGAAGTTCATCTTCAATGGTGCGGTCATATTGGGTTGGATCAAACATCAAACATTAACCATGAGGTGCATTTTTTTGGCATATAATCAACATCAAACTTGTCAAGACAAGATATCTTTACTTACATATGGATTCATTCCAAAACAACCTCATAAAGTTTAAGTGCTTGCCTTGCCACCCCCACCCTCCCCCCCACACACAACAAATGAGCCCATGATAGGTACCCAACCCCTCCCTCCAATGGGCCACATCCCACCCTAAACCCTAAACCCTACTTCACCCTAATCCTTGTTGTTTGATAGTGGGGAGATGGTCATTGAAAGCCTTCAAAACAACAAATACTTAACTTACATACGATCAAAACACACCAGGCATGAGATCCACACGAGTAATGACAAAGTGGGAGTGAGCAAGCAGGACTATAATATTGGGTTAGATAATGGGACACCCCCTTTGCTCACATAAGTTTTGCAACTTTTGAAAGAGAGAGAGAGAGAGAGTGAGAGACAGAGAAATCTCCAAAACCCATTGAAGTTATTACTCGACCTATCTGGAGTACAGATTTTTTTTGCCCCCCTTCCAAAACAGTCTAATCTGATCTGCCTGGATAGCAAGTAATTTGGAGCTTCTTCACAGCTGCTGGGCCATCTCTCTCTCTCTCTCTCTCTCTCTCATGAGCTAGCTACTAGCTACATGGGTATTATTAACACCGTTTCCTTTTTCCTTTCCCCCCCCTAGTGCTGTCATGCTCATATGTCCAAGCTGCTATAATGAAAAAGTTATTAGGTCTTCCTTTCCTTCTACAACATACATATATATATCTTCTCAAAATAGACTTCATTCTCAAAGAGATAATTGTAATGAGTGAACTTTTATTTCATTGGCTTATAGGATTTTTTTAACTCATAACAAAACAATTGACCAAAAACTATTTGCTTCATGCAACTATCTACAAAGGGTGTCTATGATGCCTCCAAGTTTTTGGCCACTTGTATATAACATGATCATCATGTGGAAGGAAGTGCTCCAAAAACAAATTGGGAGCCTCTCTTGTGCCTTACTTTAAAATAGGAGCTCTGTGCACACATCTCTCCAATTGATAATGAGGCCAAAGAACACTCTCTACACCAATTCTTTCTTTCTTTCTTTCTTTCTTTCTTCCTTTTGGTGTGCCATGCCCTAAAACATATGTACCTCTATTGGTTAAGGTCAAAAAGCCTCAAAGTAATCTATAGTGCACCCAAAATCATGGCTAGTTCAGGTTAATAACTGGCCTTGCATGTGAGTCGACCATCATGAACGGTTAATCTGACTAGGGCTAGCTAGCATGCTAGCAAGTGTGTTCACAATCATCACCCACATTTGAAGATTTCCCCCCTCCCCGCCCTCTCAAGTACTTCTTATTAGACTTACTTCCCAATTTTCACAAGTTTGTGAGGATGGCAAATTGAGAATGTGGATTTTTTAAGCCATTTTTTTCCTTCCCACACTTGGGTAGTAGTTGTTTTTGTAGCTTCTATTTTGAATTAGATTGGGAAAATTGGGAATCACACACACCTGGTCCCAGCTGTTGTAGGAATACAACAACAACATCTCTAACAAATTGCAGGTAATTTTGGGAACAAACACATGATCCCCTTAGGTTTGATGATCACTCAGCACTGGCTGTTTGTATGTCAAGGGGGGGGGGGGGGGGGTTGGGGCAATTAATTAAGGGCCAAAACACACTTGTTGGTGGGCCCAAACTATTGAAGTGCAACCTTGAAAGGTCATGATTATGCCAAGAGCCCTAATTATGTACCCAGAGCAAGCAAAATCTGGGAACTTTGTTCAGAAGCTCAACAGTATGTCAGCGGGGAAAAAAAAAAGGCTCAACAAATTTGAAGATGGGGAAACCAAATTTTTTTTTAAAAAGCCCTACTTCCTTCATTCAATTGTAACTTACTCAACAAATTTGAAAAGGAAAAAAAATGGCCCTATTTTCTTCATTAAATTGTAACATACTCAACAAATTTGAAAGGCAAAATAAAGGCCGCATTTCATTTCTTCAATTGTCGCTTACTCTATGGAAGTAGTAATGCATACAAACTTCAAAGAGCACTAATGCAAAGCTTGAGCTTCCCAACAAAAGTATGCAAAGTTTCCCAGTTTGATCATATCAAACTCCATGAGAGTTGATTTTTATTTATTCCTCTCCAAATCATTCTCGCATTTCCTTTTGGTTGTACCTACAACGTAGTACTATCATTATACCACCCATTTTCCTTATGGATTTGTTCAGGATAAACAACAGCCAAGCCTAAGTAGATGGGATCTTAAATGGGCTTGAGTTTTGGTTAGGCTTTCCCATGTTCCAACACACACATGTTGTTATCTATTATGGCCGTCAAATTGCCATCACCTTGTGGTAACTTGTGAGGCGGTTGGGCAATTCTTCCAACTCCACCTATCCCAAAGGAAAATGCTGTGAATTATTTGGATGGCACTTCAGAAAACTTAAAAACAAATGTCTATAGCCATGATTCAAGTCAACCTGACATCAAGCTAAGAACCAAGGTGGTATAAGAGAGCTCATGACTCCCATTCACACAAGTAGGTAGGTGTGAAACTCTCTTCTACAAACCCATCATCGAACAAACTAGTTACAAAAAACAAGAGTTGGTTGACGATGTCTAGGCTATGGAAGGGGGTTGGAACTTTGGGGGGAGTGGGAGGGAGGCCAATTGAGAAACCACTTTTATCTCGAGGCCTCATCTAGAATTTAGGGGAGTTGGGTGGGGGAGAAATGACATGAGTTTTGGGCTTCTGTCTGGGGTATTGGCCGTATATATGGAATGGAGATCTGTCATGTAAAGATGTTGGCCAGCAGTGATGTCCTTTGGAGGTCAGGTTTTATGCAGGATTTGTTGCATGGTAGTAAAGCAAACCCTATTATTTTCTGCACAATACCATCATATGCAAAATCATTCTTTATCTGCAAATCCCATAGACACCACACCATATCTGTAACATGGTCAACCAAAGCATATGATGCAAAAAGTTTTGTCACCCTATTTCATCTTTTTTTAAAGCTCGAGAACACACATATCTTTAACAACAGACATATCTTTAACCCGCTTTGATACCACACTCCCCATCTATCATGAGATTTATTGATCATCCTTCCAATAGTTAAAACTCAATCACAACCCCACATCCCTACTTGCCGTTCAAGTACATACCTCCTTTTTAAAAGTCACACACACACACACACACACACACCTCTTGCTCACCTTATTACCACACTCCCCATCATCCCACATGAGATTTGTTGATCATCCATCCAATAGTTAAAACTCAATCAAAACCCCACATCTCCAACCCTGCCCACCCCATCTCATCCCATCCCAAAAAAGAGATGCATCCACCCTAGTCCATCCAAGTTGGACATAGTTAGTTAAAGCAACAACCTATCACATCCCAACCCAAAATTGGTCCACAAAACAACCTGGTTGGCACCCAAATTTGAACAACCTCAAAATTCCCCATGCAAATCTAGGGGTTTTCCTATGCAAATTTTAGAGCCCCCCCCCCCCTTACAAATAGGGTTTACCATTTGCTATGAAATTGGCATACCCAATAATTGTACTCTACTACACTATGACTACTAAACTAGTACTATACTACTACAGTACTCTACTTCCCGCAAGTATTAGGGTTTTTTTTTAAATTTTAAATAGGGGGTTTTCTCTAGGCTACCTAGGGTTTGACCAGCCCTAGAAATTGTGGTCTTTGGCTTTTGTCTCGGGGTGAGAAAAATAATAAATAAATTGGATATAAATAGTAAGTTACCAATTGACTAGTACAAATACTATTTACTACTTTTTCGAAAAAGGGAGTTTGCAGCCGGGGGCGGGGCGGCCGGCGTCTGCCACGCTTCTGTAACAAATGAGATACTGACACGTGGTCGTGACTCAAGCCCCTCACGCAATCCAGAGCGTCGGTGCCTTGTACCTGGGGCCGGTACTTGCAATCGTGGCCGTCCAAAGTATAACGGAATGTAATGTTAGTAGGTATAAATGCGGGGTTTTGGGGGGAAGGGACGGAATTTTCACCGACTGGGAAGGGTGGTAGGTACCTACCCCTAGTCAGAAATTGGGCCCTCAATTCGTCCCCTGGATCTGTAGAAACGACGTGATGAGAAAGGGAAGGTTGGATTAAAACATGTGGATTATAAATTAAATTAAATTAAATCAAATCAAATCAAATCAAATCAAACTTTTTTTGGGTTTAAATGGTGCATTTGATTGTTGGGGTGGTGTAATATTATTATTATTATTATTATTATTATTATTTTATTTTTATTTGGCTTTGCTCTTTGATTTTTTATGGCCTTATTTTTTGCACCCTAAAAAATATCCCCCAAAATTTATCCCAATTTCCATTCAAGACAAAATATATGACCTTATAATCTACAATGAATTATTATGTGAAACAAGCCACTTTTACAATTATTTGAAGGAGTATGTGTTTTTTTGTTTTGGAGGTTTATTCATGGTCCATAAGGTACCCTCCAAATGTGCTACCATTTCAATGGGTATCACATAATAATAATAATAATAATAATAAATTGGAGTAGGTCTTAAGGTAAAGCCCTCAGCTACATCAAGCTTTACCTCCTCAAACCCTTAATGGCATGGGCCCTTAATCTGGTAAAGCCCGGGGGGGGGGGCCTCGGGCATTGCCCTATACAAAACTCCTCGTCAAGTATGGCCCTTTGTTGGCCTTGCCTACCAAGGCAAGGACATATTGTTGTGTTTAGATTCATTATAGAGTATAGTAGCTTAAGGGATTTTGGCCCATATACTAGGTAATAATAGGTCTATTTTTATATGAAGATTTTTGAAAGATGATATTTTGGCTTGTGTTGAAACTTGAGATTAGTTATTATAGAGTTATAACATCTTGAAAGATTTTGGTTTCTTTTAGAGAATTTTTTGAAGATTAATATATTTTTGCATGGTGAAATCTTTGAGTTTCCATAATTCTTCTTTGCCTTAAGATAATTTTTTAATGTAAATGGCAAGGCCATGGTGTGACACACCTCTTGCTTATTTATACATAGTTTGTGTGTTTTGGGAGCTGAATTTCTAGTCAATTTATGAAGTTTTATTTTTATTTTATTTTCTTTAAATTTTGAGTTGGGCACTTTGGTTTATCTTTGCCTGTCATGGGACTTGTTCATTCATTGGAAATTGCACACAAATGTTTAGTTTGTCAACTTATAATTGTGATTGAATGGCTCTTCTCCCTATACAAGGAGCCATACTACTGCCTCCATTTAGAGTAGTTAGTACCTATCAAAAGGCTGCTAAATAATTGTGGGGTTGCCCAACTCTCATCCCCAAGGCTTCTATTCCACACACACATGGGCCTTTTCTTGGTGACCTATTCCTGACCCTAGGTAAAGTGACTCTCACTTTAGTTAGGTTGGCCATACTTGAGAACATAGGAATGTTGAGTTCAACCCCATAAACTAGTGCAAGGCACCCATTTAACCCTTCCCCAACACTCGGTCTAGTCGCTCGATAATTCAATTTAGTTTTCCATTCGTACTAGTGCAAATTACATGTAAGAAGAGTATAGCTTTCATGCAATATACCCTCATCCATGTTCATCCACAGAAATACTGAATGGATACAACATTAGTGAGCTCCTATGATTGTGTCTTCTCATCATTTGGATTGATGGTTTACTATTTGTGTTTTAGAAATCTTATGAAGTTGTTGATTTTACAAGGTTTTAAGAAATGGGCACCAATTAATATAATTTTCAACCAAATTATGACAAAATTTATATGAAGTTTGATCAACTCCACACACACATTCTTTTATCTCCATTCAAAATAAATTTAAGCATGTTTAAATCATCTTACACAAAAAATTTAAAAATAAAAAAATAAAAAATAAAAAAATTAACTAAAAGTACTTGAAATGGATTCAACAAACTAATTATTTCTAATGGATCTTTGTAAATTGAATATTACATTCAAGAAATTTCATGCTTGTACAAATTAACAAAAATAGTTTTGGGTGGCAAGAATTAGGACTAACCAATTGATAGTTTGACAATAGGCACTAGAATGTTTATTTAGACCCAAAAACATAAAATTATTCAACAATCGAATTGCTCTTCTTGCACATGATGGTTTAATTTTTTTCAAAACCATGAGAAACTAATTCAACATGTTTTTAAATTCATGTTTGGGTGCATGATGTTTGTCCAATCCCACTAGTGAGTTAGTTGCCTCTTCTTAGTAAGAGTTTAAGGACTTTTCACACACATCATGGATGAAGCACCTATATGATCCCAAAACATGGTCTTCATTCAAGGTGTAAAGCATGGTCCATGAAAGCTAACATAATTTCCTAGGTTTTGGAAGAAAGAAGAAAAAATTGTGTATGGAAATGGGATGAAGGAAGGAAGAAGCCCACTTGAAATTGGAAGAGGGTATGTATTAGGGTTTAGGGTTTAGGTTTAGGCTCTCCAAAACATTTGATGTCGTGGTATGGAATCCATGAAACCCATGTATGTAGGTGAGGGGAAGGCTATCTATGGATTATTATGGACTTTGGGTTGTTTCTCAAATTTGTCATAGGTTTATTGTATGTAGCTTTGAGAGCTAGAGGGGGGGGGAGGAGTAGTGAGTGGTAGAGAGCTCCAGGTGATTGATTAAGCCCCTACTAAATGCCCCGGGTATTAATGCAATGAGCTTTATGTAACTGGCAAGCCTAAAGGTGACAGTTACAATTGTTATTGCAATAGTAATGGGAAACATAACCTTTTCTGTGGCCCTTCTCAATAATTCACATTCAATTCATTCTGTTCTGAAAACACAAATTGGGGAGGCCAAGAGAGGGGGGGTTTGGGGTTAGAGAGGAGGCGGGGGAGGTGAGGGGAGGGGAGGATTGGATTAGATGATGGTGGGGGGAGGGGGGCAGGGGAGGAACTTCTATCCAAATCTCAAAGGAAATTCAGAAAATTGCTCCTTATGGAAACTCTCTAAAATTACACAACCAGGAAAAAACCTATCAAATATCAAATTAGGGTTTAGGGTTTATCAAACATCAAATTAAGGTTTAGGGTTTATCAAACATCAATTAGGGTTTAGGGTTTATCAAACATCAATTAGGGTTTAGGGTTTATACGGCAATGAAACATGTGTAAGTAGCAGTGTTGATCTGGTACTGGTTTAGGGTTTTATGTTCAAACATCATATGAACCTCATCCTACTACCTAGTATTGGATCCTTTTTTTTAAACTTTCATACCCGCCTGGTACCTGTATTGGGTTGGGTCCAAGCCTGGTTTTTGACAACTAGTAAGAGGCAGGCAGATAGGTAGGTGGTACACACACACCACACCACACCTGAGGTCCAAACTGAGAGGTAGGAAGTATTATAACTTGATATTATTACCTCAGGTCCCTTACAAGGCTGGTGCTGGTACCAGGCTGATATTGTCTCAGAACATACCAGCCTGGTTAGGCTGGGTCCTTACACCAGTAGTGTTGATACTTGATACCCTCACATAGTGCTGCCTACCTCTATATATATATATATATATATAACACAGACCAACAACAACAATGGTAAGTAGTAAATATCACATGCATATATGGTTCACATCATTGAGACCCCTCAATAATGAAGCATTCATTAGAAGTGTTCTAATTGGTGTTGTTGATGATTGTCGTGCTACTATGGTCAACACGAGTCGGGTAGCGGGTACCAGACATATGGCACCCAACCTCAACCGGTTATCAGGGTGATTATGTAATCTTGCAACCACTGTCCTCAGAAACTCAGAGAACCGGGTCTGATATATATATATATATATATAGAGAGAGAGAGAGAGAGAGAGTTGCCATTCTAAAAAACGTATTAAAAATTTAATGAAAGAACCGCCCAGAAACCCAATGCAGAGGATGTAAATTGTGAATTTTGGCAAGACACATTCCTATGACAACTACCAATCCTTTCACATCCAATTTGAGACTTAAAACTAACGAAGTAAAATTAGCTTGTTTGATGCCAAGCTTTCCCTAACTACAATGCCGTGTTACATCCATCCATATCCATGTTGTTGGTCGGGTATCAACTTTGGGACATACCAGCGTGGTCCTGGTATTGGGTCCTCTTAAAAGAACTGTTCATCATAACCAGCTCAGTCCTCGTATTGAGTCCAAGACTGATTTTTGGCTGGGACGAGGCAAGTATGCACCTGGTATTGAAACTGATATATAGCAAGTATTTATAGATATATATATATGGTACTTGATATAACCTCAGGTTCCTAACAAGACAGATATTGGTACAAAGCTGGTATTGTCTCAGAACATGTCGGCCTGGTTAGGTCCTTGATACCATTGTTGATACCAGTGTTGATACTCTGATGCAGGTGCTTATATATATAACAACAATGGTCGCAACTAACATATACCCTCACACATACACAGCTCATTTCTTATACTACGGATCTCTCTCTCTCTCACTCAGAGTGTGATAATAATCTCTCTGCAATCATTTGTACACACTGCACACCAGGACTTTTGAAAATGTGTTTGTGTGTGTGTGTGTTACAGTAGAGTTAGTTAAGATGCGCAAAACAAACACATACAAACACATACATAAAGTTCAACAAAGAGGGGAAAAGAAAAGGGTCAGAGAGAGAGTGATGATTTTTTTAAGTAGTAGGGGTTCCTTCATTTTCCAGTCTTTGAAGAAGGCCCGTCAATCAATGTCCTTGAATCTCCCCTCCATAAATCCTTCTTCAACTCCTCCTCCCACCATGAGTGTACAATAACATACAGCAAAGAACTACAGTCTCTGAAGGAATTCAAACCAACTACTTTCTGGAACTCACTCACTCTCTCTCAGAGACTCTCTCTCCTCTTACCTTAACTCTTTGGACATTCCATAATAGACAACCAGATACATACTTTTACACACAGCAAGAGTACAATTCTCTACAGGCTCTCTCTCTCTCTCTCTCTCTCTCTCTTGTTAGTGATCTATCTTGCATTTATCATGCCATATATTGGTGTACAACCCCAGGCTCAGCAGTGGCATTCTTTGATTGAGAGTATGATTGGGGCGCGGCGTCATGGAGAGGGGTAGTAGGACGCCAAGATGAGCAGGGTATGAACCAGTGTTGGCTGGATATGTGTTTGTAGCTGGGTATCAACGTGCATAGTAGCCCTATAGACATGAAGTCATATTTCAGACTTTGCACCATTTGAACTTACCTGGCTCTATCTGCAATTGGTTGAGGTCTCTTGGGCATAGTAACTTTACCATTGTCATATCCATAGGGACATTTGAAACGTGATGATATCTGTAGGATCGATAAAAGGGGGACCATCTATGACTTACGTTTAGGATTAAGGTTTAGGGGAGTAAGGACTCGAGAGACAAGGTGAGCTTTCTTTCTCTCATTGCCAATCTCTCCCATTAGTTACATACTAGTCACTTTATGCAAAGTAGGTGAGTTGATCTCAACCTTCATGAGCTATTTTGCAAAGATGATCATCAAAAATAGTAGAGATGGAACTATTGGTGTGTAGGGTAACTTGCAGGTTGTTGGCTAGGAGCTTGCAAGCTTGTTGGTTTGGAGAGCTCAAATTCATTATGATTTTTTTCTTTTTTTCATATTTGACAAGCACTAGGTTAATTGTGTGAGATTTGAGGTTGATGTCTTTTCCCTTGTTGTTAAGATTGTCTTGCAAGACGTGTTGCTACATTTGAACAAAGTTTTTGTGCTTAAAACTTTAACTTTGCAAGTTGTGAACAATGAAGGACATCACATCTTGTGTATGACAACAATTTCACATTTTATAGTAACATCCATTGGGTTTTTCCCTTTCATTCACATAATTTTAGTGCACATTTTTGTGGAATCGTTGTTAACAAACCTTTTTGTGTTCTTTCACATCTTGTGCATGATGATTCCACATTTTGCAAAAGCTTCCACTAAGTTTTTCATTTTTCCTTTCCAATTATTTCTTTTTTATTTGGCACAAAGTTTTGTGTCTTTTGAAGTTTGTTCTTTGTTGTTTGTCTTTGTAATTAGATTTACTATTCTTTGCATGTTTACAAAGAATGAAAATGAAGTGTGTGTTTTGAATGTAAATGGGTGGAATGTCCTTGTTGGATTTCTATGTATATTATGAGAGTCAAAGATTCAAATAAAATAATTCCTAATGATGGTTCAACAAAACTAATTTAGGTAAAAACAATTTTAGGTTCCATAAGTCATCCTTTTGATAGTTCTAAAGTAAAATATGTTTAGTCTATTACCAAACAAAGAAGAATAGAAAGGTGTCTTTTCAAAATTATGTTTCTTCACATTGTGTTTAATTCAACACCATAGTCATAAATATATTTCAATACCTTCTACACCAATTTGCATTGCATTTCTTTTCAACTAAATTTGAATTGAATCTAAATATGAAACAATAGAATTCAAATTCATGAATTCAAATAATGTCATTAAAATGTTGTAAGAACATTATTTTGCTAATTTTATTTTATTTTCCTTCTCTAGCAATTCTCTCCAACAATTTCAAGCCATATTTATCACAAGGGTGACATTTGAATTCCTTTTAATTTGCGTTTACATATAACAATTTCTTTTTTAATGTTTGTGATTTGTCATCTTTATGAAAAAATAAAAGATTTTACAACTTGGCTTGCAACTAGATTTTTCAATTACACTAAACATTTGCACCATCATGTATTTTTACAATGTGAATGTTATCAAACAAGTTGCACCAATTACATCTTCTGCAACTTGTTGTATATGGAAATGTAATTTTTTAAAAAATACATTTAGTTTTATGTAGCTAGGGTGTCCACATAGGTTTCTCACACAACATACCCACAAACAAATATATAATAATTATGTGGCTTTTCATTCTTCCATTAACAAACAAAATTTGTCAATGTCCATTGCAAGGTGAAAGCACAATTAAATGGATTGTTTAGATTAGAAATGAACTTTAAATATATAACCATATATTCAACATCAACATTGTTAATTTTTTAGTTATCCATGTTGTGATAGACTCTAATGGAAATCATATTAGAAATCATGGATGAATAATAATAATAATAAATGAACTCAAAATGGACTTTTGAAATAATGACATTATGTTTGTCATGCAAGCACAATGAAAGATGTGAACTCACAAAAATGCCATAATAGCGTCAAAATTAAAATTAAAAACTTTTCCACCATCAAATGAGGAATTAAAGAATAAAATGCATTGAAATTTTCCTAATACAATAAATTTCCATTTTTTTTTAATGCCATTATTTTCATCATTATTTTCATTTTTTCCATTTCACATTGAAATCTTCAAGTTTCCACATGATTTTTTTGCCCAATCACATGTCTATATATAGGGTGGCCTACCAATATTTATGACCAAAATCATAACATGGATAATTATAGGATTTATAGTTTGATAATTATTATAATTGCAAGGATTTTAACTAATGTAAGATGTGGAGTTTTCAAAATGTCAAAAATGAATCACCTAACCATGCTTTTAACTTACAATCAACTTGCAACTAATGTAGTATCCAATTGATTTTTTGTGATTAATGAAATTTTCCAATGGTAATATGTTACAACTTAAATTCAATTAATGTAATTTTGAATTGTGATTTATCAAATTTTTTATGGAAATATATTGAAAGTAATGTCCATTTACATGAATGATATTATTTTGCACCTACTAGAATTGACAATGATAATCAAAACCTACACCATTAAAATTTATAATCAATAATTGATTTTAGTTGTATAAAACCTAACAATTTAAAACAACACGATATTATTTTGCACAAGAACAATGACTGACATTGTAAATGCACCAAACATAAATGTTGAACAAATATTTTTATACATTACATCCCAAAACTAGAAGCTCTTATAATTTCACACAAAAATAAAACTTTGACAATGGTAATCAATACAAAAATTAAAAAACAAAAAGTACTCAAACAAAAAAATGAACATTAAAAAAATCACATGTTTTCACTCAATGTTATATAAATGAAAATGATATTTTCCCCCTAATTTGAACGTTTAATTCTCTAAACTAAAAGACTAAATGCAAAAATAATGTTATGTAACATGTATTTAAACTACTTCACAAAAAACCAACAAGATTAAAATGAAAACAAACATCCTTTTTTTTGTTCATCTTTGAGAATTCTTTGACATTAGCACAAGTGCATGATAACCATTGATGTAAATCCCAAGATTTATTAAGAGTTATAACCATGTGTCACATACCCTTACTTATCTCAAACAAATTTCAAATTTATTCAAGTAGTTGAAACCTAGTTATATTAAATGGACATCAAACCCTAGTTCCATATCAATTACACCAAAGTTTTTTGTAATAACTTTTGTGTAACTTGTGAATAAAGTCAAATGATATTGACCAAAATCATATGTATGGAGCACATGCCAACCATATATAAGGTTCCTTTGCAATTAATACACAATTACAATAGAATTCCATGAATTTCAAGTGTGTCATTTTATTTGTAAATGACCTATGCTTTCATGGAACAAATGTAACCTAGTTAAACATCAATTACATTGAACATGTAGTTCTAGGGCAATGAGGTTTTTACAAACATGATTTTTCATGGTGCACTTATATTCTTCTTGCTCAATTCTCGAATGAGAAGTGAATTAACTACCATGTTTATAGTCAAGTTAACATTCCCCTTGCAATGAATGTATGAAACGTTTACATGATTTGGGTAATGTAGTTAAAAGGACATTGTTACTTCAATTTCTTACAATGTTTTACCAATAAATGTTATTTTTTTCCATGTGATACAAAATGAATGAAATGTTTTATAATGTCATTTTTTTAACATTCTTTAAATTTTAAACCTAGAAATTTTTAATAACATATATTTTGACATTAATTTTTTTAATTGAATATGGAAGTTAATTGATTCCAACTAGTTTGAGGTGGATTAATTCCTACAAGATGATGTAAATGATCCCCATCAATGTTTTCCTTAATTGCATTTTTGACTCTTATCAATTTTCTTCCAATAATTTTTTTCATCTTGTGTCATGGTTGCATTACATTATAATTTGACGCATTGAAACAATATATCTATTTTAAATCAAGCATTGTCAATGAGCAATGTGTATGACTTTCCCCACCACATGACATTTTTCACTTTTCATTATGTCTCTTGAGATCATTTAATTTGTATACCCATTTTTATAAATCTTTTGAAGGTTCATGGTGTCTTCCTAACATAATAAATGAAGATGTTTCTAAAATAAATTTTAAAAATTGCATCAACTATTTGCACAAAATTTCTAATCTTATAAAATGGGTTGCAAGTAGATGAAATATTGATTTTTTAAATTTTCTAGTTAATGAAGGCTTAGAAATCTTTTATATATTGTCACATTGTGCATATTATAATCATGATATATAAAACTTTTAATGAAAAATCAAATTTGAAGACCATGTTGACAAGTTTATTTCAAATTTAGTTGTAACTTGTTAATATTATTATTACATTAACGTTTTTCAAATCGTGTGTTCAACTTACCATAAACTCAATGGAAGAATAATCTATTTTCTTGTGTTTATCTCAAAAATTGTTTCATTCTTAAATTAAATTTTGGTCAAATTGTTTATTTTTCTACTTTACCATGCATAGGCACCCATATCATAATTAGTAGCAAGAGAAGAAAAGGGTTAGATCAGTTGCATTTACAATCACCACATTTTTGGGGCCAATGAACCCTTACAACAATTGTGATAAAATGTAACAAAGTTTTATTAAAAATCTCATGTTTTATGCAAAAGTTACGTACAATTTTGGCTATACATAGGTTAGTATTGTGCTAATGCCCTCACATTGTGTTTCATTTTGTTCATCTTGTGGAACAAGTGTGTCTTACAATGATCACAAAGACCATGGACATGCATGTGCTACCAAATCTAATTGAATTTGTAACTATTTTTTTGTTAGTTTTAATTTCTAGATGTTTAGGGGTGGTGGTGTGAACATGTTCATGTTGATCATTAACTAATTGGATGAAGCTTGAATCTTTAAGCATGCCACTATGGAAGATATTTGAAATTATGAAACAATTGGTTTGTATGGTTTCACAACTATAATTTTTGATGGAAAAATTAAATCAATTTGTTGTGTGTTCTTGTTTTGTGAAAGATAAGGCTAGCTTGGGAACTATTATGGCTACAGTGTATTGTGTTCATTATTAATTGTGAAGATATGAAATATTTGTAGGTTTATGAAATATTTGCTATGGGCATGTGATGTTTAAAGTGTGTTAATATGTTATGAATGATAACAAGGTCCCCTTTGAATTTGACTCTAGCAAGTGTGAAAGATGTTCAAGTTGGCTTCTAATGTTAATTATGTGAATCCAAGAAAATCAAGGAAAAGGAGGCATGAGTAGAAAAGGTTATACATTGATAGTGGGATGCAACATTAAAAGCTAAAAACTATGTTAAAACAAGGTTTGCCAACAAAGAGATAATGTCTAAAGAGGTTATAGAATGAAGCAAGTCATTGTTGTCATGTTATGAGAGGTAGAAGATATTAACTTTTACAATAGGGGGTCCTTAAGGCACAAACATGGGCCATTGTAGAAGCTATCACTCAATGGTTGAATCCAATGACAACAATGTGTGATGAATGATTTGAAAGGTCATTGGCTAGTATTTCAAATGCCTTGGCTATTGTAATTAACCTCGCTAGATGGTTATGGAGTTGAACCAAATCCCTTTGTTGATGGGAATGAAAATTTTGACCAATTTGATATTGAGTTCCACCTCTTGAACAAAAACATGTGGCCCATGTTGTGAAGGTGATCAAACCATTTTTCTAATTTTTGGAAATATTTGATTCATGTCAAGTTCAGAATATGTTTGCCTTGATATTAGATCCATGTTTCAAATCCTTACGGGTTGTAGAAAATTATGTGGGACATGGAAATGTAATTCATCTTGTTGTTGAGTATGATGTAAGAGGTTGTTCCCCTTCTAATGATGGTCTATGTACCCCTTCACTTGCATACCTCCCTAACTTACTTAACTACTTACTTATGTATGTAGGTAAGTAAGTCTATAGGTATTTGGTTATCTTAGTAGGTAGATGTTAGCTATCTAGCTAGGTAGTTATGTATCTAGCCTAGATAAATAGGTTAAACTTATATACAAACCTATTTAGGCCTACCAACCTATTTCCTTAGTTCAACTTATGGTAGCATACTGTGTGGCATGATTTAAAACCAACCAAGCATATGAATCAAATGTCTTAGATTAATCCAAAATTATAATGGGTTAGTTCACCAAATGTTGCCACATGTCAAGATTAGGTTTCATCAAGTTGTGTGATTTAGGATGCTACCAAAATAGTTCACCTTAATTGCAAATGCCCATACACATGTGGAATTTCATATGATGGATGAAATTGTATACATATTTTGTACCTCCATCCAAACATTGATGATGTCATCATGATGACATCAAATTTGTGACTAATTTGCGCATGCAACTAATTTTAGACGACTAAATGACTTTTAATTGCAAAATGTTGCCTATGACTAAAAAATAATTGCAAACATTAGTTGTAAATTTGAGTTTTTCTTCTAATGGAATCAATTTTATTCCCCAATTTTATTTTCCTTTCTTGCATAAATCTTGGTTATGAGTCGAAGGTTAAGGGTTGACAAAACTGATTTCAAAAAAAAAAAATTATTCCATTTTTCCTTTACATTTTGGACATAAACTTTTCCATGATATAATTGTGGTAATTATGCCAACCAATGATTGAAAACCATGTGAATACTTAAAATCTAGATGTTTAGATCTTGGGGCAAGGTTGGGAATTCATGTTGCATTAGTTTTGTTACAATATGTTAAGTGCATGGGATGCCTATTCAAATTATCCCTAGTAATTACTTGTCATGTTTGAGCTTAGGAGATGTATCATGGTTCACAACATGATTTGTCCTTTCAATGTTTCATTTATGTTTCACATTCTTTTCAAATTATGCTAAAGCATTTTCATCCTTTAGTAACATGTCTCTTTCAATTTATTTATATTTGAATCATTTGATCAAATGGGTAAGCCATTTTCTAAAATGCACCCATGTTGCCAAATGCACTCAACAATGATGTTGTGCAAAATGCTTTTGTGTCCATAGCTTAAAAAATCACCTTCCATGTGGTATAGTTGATGCATTGCATTCATTCAAATTCAAGTCTTTGTGTCAACAAATTAAAAATGTTTTCACAAAAGACTAGATATGGACATTTATGGATGTTGTTATATTCACATGAGGAGACTTTCTTCTTTTATTAATCTCTATATGGACAAAACTTTAGAGACAATTTAAGCAAAGGAAAGAAAACCATTGCAATTGACACCTTAAAAGTTTTGTTTTTTCAAGTTCACAAATCAAAATCTTTGGATGTGTACACAAGCAAGATGATGATCAAGAGCACATTTACCCAAACAAATTAGCTTGGGATACCAAGGGTCCTGCACATTATTACATAACATGGCTTTTATGGTGGTTTATTTGATTGAAATTTTGGTCATAACAAACAATGAAAAAATGTTCTCAATTAAAATTACTAGTCATTTTAAAGAAAAATCTAATTGAGTTTGTTTGAAGGAGACGATGAAAGATGACTATCTCAATGATTGACATGATTAAATAAACTAGTTGACGTGGTAGTACTAACTTAATTTTTTGAAAATAATATATTATATATGAATTGAACCATGGACAAATCTAAAATGCATCAACCCATGACTCCAATTCCCAAATTTGTTTTTTGAAATTATATGATAAAAAATTTCACATTAAAAGAAAACTTATAGTTTTACTAATTTTAATTTCCAATTAGGAAACATCATCTTAGTTCAAGTTTCACATGTACATTAGTTATGTTTTATTTTTTTGTAATAATTCAAAATATAAAATTTCAGTTTGATCTTGCATTTTTTCACATGTCATTTTGTTATATTTTAGTTTATAAATTGTATTTTATTTTTATTTTCATATGAAATGTCACAAACATAAACTTTGTATTTTAATATTTCCACACCATCAATAATAACATTAATATCACAATTAACCATATCTAGATGAAAAAATCATCTCAATGCATGACCTAATAACCACTTAGTATAATGTTAAGGTAGTTTTTAAGGATAAAGTTCCTACCTTAAAAAAAAAAAAACATCTTATTTTGTATGCATTTTTCACAATTGCCACGGAGCTAATGAATTCAAAGGGTAATGGTTTTGTGGATGAGAAAAGTGAATTTCATCCATGAAGGCACACACTAAAGTGAGTAATATGACCACCACAATGTGCAAGGAGTTCACACACACACACACACACACACACACACACAAAAGGATGAAGAAGAGGAGGCCTTGGACTAGAAATTTGAAAACCCAATTGAAAAGGTTATTAGAAAAACATGTCAATTTGGAAGGGCATGGATTTCATGGATGAGAAAAGTGGATCTCATCCATGAAGACATGTACTAAATTGAGTAATATGACCACTATAGTGTGCAAGCAATTTTGGGCACACACAAGCATGAAGAAGAGGAGGCCTTGGATGAGAAATTGGGAGTCCTCCCATTGAAAAGGCTATTAGAGAAGCCTGTTAATTTTGAAGGTTAATTGTATTACCTTGTTTGGTTCAACATTCAAGTGCTAAGTAATTATTTTATTTTTTATAATTGAATTTAGTTGAAAAAATGATTTATTTAATTTTTTGAAATCTGGGATTGATATTATGTCAAAATAAAAATAAAATTCAATAATAATTATAAAAATAATTTTGATTGCAAATAGCAAGGAGCTTACTTTATCCAACAATATTTATTTCAGGGTCTCAAAATTTCCACATGAATGGGCAAGTAATTTTCTTAACTTTAGACTAGTGATTTTATAACTTTTTTGGAGGTGAATTTTTGTCATTTTGTGAAAAATATTTTGAAAAAAAAAAAATTCTGTCACAAATTCCTTGTTCTTTTGAAAATTTAGGCAAAAAACGAAATTTTAATTAAAAATTGCCAAAAATCAACATAATTGTCTACAATATGAAAAGGGTGCTTAAGATTTCCTACTTTCATATTTTGAATATTGCCAAAATTCATTAATATACTTATGGATGATCGCCACTTCAACAATGTCACAATATTGAAGTTAAAAAGGTAAAAAACAAAAAAGAAAAGAAAACCTGCTTTAGATGTTCTGGGCAAGTAATCTTCAAAAATTCAACATTTAAAAAATAAACATAAATAAATACATAAATAAATAAATACCGCTAAACCTGAAAACATACTATACACACAACAGTTTAGAGAAGCATGTTAATTTGGACGAGAATGGATGAGAAAAGTGGAACTCATCCATGAAGGCACCTACTGAAGTTAGTAATGTGACCGCTTTGCGCAAGCGGCTCACACACAGAGAGAAAGCAGCACTGCACAAGAAGAAGGCAGAAAGACAAGGAGAAACGCGAGACGGAGAAACGCGAGACGCGGTGACGACGGAGAGGGAGAGATCGAGAGATCGAGAGAAGAGAAAGTTTTTGGTGTGGCGATGGCAGGTAGAGCGCATGCGGATGCAGGGAGTGAGGGTTTGCCGCAGGCCAATGTGAAGAGAGTGGTGAAGGAGAAGCTAGCGGAGCTGGCGCATGCGCATTTCGATGACGATCGCAAGGAGAAAGACGTTCTTGTCAACAAAGATGCACTCCTTGCGTTCTCTGAAAGCGCAAAAATCTTCATCCACTTCCTGTCTGCAACGTATGTGCGCGATTATTCACTCTCCCTCAACCTCCCTCCGTCTCTCTCTCTCTCTCTTTCTCTCTCCCTCTGCTTCTCTTTTGCCTTCTTCCCTCATTTGTTTCCCCTCTTGAGTTTTGCTTTGGAGTTTGCGTATCGACTCACGTGTTTCTCTGTTTTTGAGTTTTTGCAAATCGCTGCTGAGCACCAGTTTTTAGAGGTCGAGTAGATAGTATTCTGATCAGAAACCAAGAGTACCTCAAGCGCAGCACCAGCAGAGTGCTGCAGGTCTTCCAGCCTTGTATGCGCACCAGTTTGGTAAACCCTGAGTCTGTCGCAAGATTATTGTACCCTAGATTTCTGTCATTTTGTGTCTCCTCGAACTACATTGTTACGATGATGCGTTTCTTTGGTGTATAAGGAAAAGAATTTCGCTGTCAGCAGCAACCTGTCTGCAGCACCAAGATGCTCATAAATTGCTGCTCTTGGAGTCTCTCCTATTGCATTAACCCTAAGGGAGTATTTTGTGGTCTGGAATGAGGGCAGAGACTCAAGCATGCAGTCAATTTGGTAGGGTTTGATGGGGGGTTTGTGTTGCAGTGCCAATGAGATATGTCGAGAATCAAAACGGCAAACTATCAATGCTGATGATGTGCTCAAAGCTGTTGAAGAACTCGACTTTCCTGAGTTTTGTGAACCATTGAAGGCTGCACTTGCAGGTGTCTGTTTGTCACTCTTTGCTGGTTTTTTGCATATTTATGATCTTGATGAACCTTTACTCTTACAAGCTTCCTTGCTTGTTGTTGCAGCTTGAATGAGAAATATTACTGACATTCTCTGAATAAACTTTATCCTAATTGAGTGCTAGCCAACATGATGGCTGACATTGCTTCTGAAAGTGCAACAGACACTCAGGATGCAGATTTTGTATAGTAATTTTCCCAATGTTTTGAGCAGATTGTTGTGTACCAGTCATGTCTTTTTTTGATTTGGCTGAAAGCCAATAGAATGGTTACCCTTCAAAGTGGTGGTTTTTCTGTTGAGTTTTTCTTTGCAATCTCAAGGGTACAACTTTCTTGTGTTGTTGTCACCTGACATGTACTCCTGACATATATGGTTTGTTTGTGCAGGTTGAGAGTTTACATTTTGTCCTATCACTGCAGCCATGGCAATAACATGGTGTTGCCTTAAATTGTGACTCCCAATGTCAATGTAAAATATGTTACTCCAATGTTTTTTGAACATTGAAGCACTCACAACAGTTGGTTGTTTTGAAGGCTTCCGGAAGGAGAATGATGCTAAGAAACAAGACAGCAAGCGAAAAGAAGTGGCTAGGAAACGGAAGGCTGGTGACAGCAATGGCACAGATGGGGACATTCATGTCAATGGGAGACTTGATGAGGCAGTTACAATGGCAGAAGATGAAGGCTTCACAGATTAGAATTAACCAGAGAAGTAGAGCCTTCTTACCATGGTTCCAAAGAAGTAGGTAGAGAGATCTGGGATTGCTAACTGCAGCAATATCCATGTGTCCCAACACTGTGTTTGTAGATCCTTTGCAATGAGCACAAAGTCTTCAACCACATGATGCTGTTGCTTGGTAATTGAGAGTGACTGAAATTGATACTTCCACCAGTCGTGGAGTTAAGAAATAGAAAGTAGTTTGGATTCCAATTCAGTTTCAGGATATCCTTCAGTTTTTTGTGAAGAAATTTAATTGATCATCACAGACAAAATTGTAATCATCTTTTTCTTCAGAACAGGTGAATTACTGCTAATCTCTCTTTCTACTGACTCCCTCGTTTGTGCTGCTTCATCTTAATTCTGGGTTTATAAATGCTCATCTAACCCACGTCAGACAAACTTTGCCTCTGCAGGATGTTTGGCCTAAATTACATTTTGCAGCGAATTTCTGAGTTGTGTTCTCTGCTGTCATGGTGTAGGTTCCAAGATTGAAAAACTACCTGTCAACAAATGGTTGAGGTTGGTACTTCACTTAAACTCAGTTGTACACTACCATCTTGATTCATATTTCAGGCTTCAAAACATTGTGGAAGTTGCCTTGGGATTTAGTTCCATGCTCACAATCTACATTATACATTCCCATGTGGAATTAGATGGTTGAAGAAGAAAATGCAGTTCTTTGATTCAGGCACTGTTGTAGTCATATTGCCAAAGGAAGTGTATGTTATGGTCATTGGAAAACATGCAGTTTGCTTCAATTCTATCCAGCCTTGTACTCTCCTCTGGTAGCAATATTATGCCAAAAGCAAGCCTCAGACAAAAGATGGTGTTTACTCCTCAGTCAATTTGTATTATTCTGACATATAATCATCATATAGGCTTGCATTTGGCATTACAAATCTGAAGTTTTCTAGGGTTTGAATCAGAAGGTGCAAGCACATAAACTCAAAAAACGAGTTACCAGAGGTGCACTCTTTTATCTCTAGTGTGTGTGCGCATTGCATTGTCTTTAGATTCAATCAGATTGTATGATAGAGAAAAAGGCAGTTGTTATGGTAGCCTAAGTTTTAGGTTTTGCATCACAGAAGTGCGGTGGCCTGCTTAGGAGGTTCTCCTTGCGATGCAGCTACAAAGCTGGAAGAGGTAAACCCTAATTCCTTGAAACCCTAAATCTTCTGTAAGGTGCATGTGATGGTCCATTGATTCTGCTTACACTAATCCATTCTGGAGATCTCAGAATTTTGTGCTAGCTATTCGTAAATGGTTTCCACCCATGCTTCAAATCCAGAACCAACAACAACATTTTCTGCAGATCTCAGTTTGTTGTGCTAGCTACGAGGGATTGGGTTCTGTCCATGCTTCAAATCCAGACCATTGGTTATGTGCAAAATTCTTTGCTAGGAAGAGATAGCGAGACATGGTGCACTTTTGGAGGGATAATGTTATAAAATCCCAGCTTCTAATAATTTCTCTTTTTTTCTTTCTTTTTCATTTGACTGTATTTGTTTGCAATAAATATATACCTATGTGCAACAATTGTACATATAAATGTACACACATACATATGTGTGGCCTGAACAAATGAATGAATGAATGAATGTATGGATGCATTTATGTATGTATGTGGCTCAAATTTGGCGCTCTCTCTCACTCACTTGCAGTATTGACCCAAGGACTGATCCATGCTGATGGATGTGTTAAGATTGTCATTTTCATTGAGGAAATATGGATTATGTAACTGGTGATAGTGTGCAGGTTATTGTAAGTAGTTGAGGCGCACACTGCTTATGTATTAAGATTGTCTTTTCGAAATATCAACTATGTACCCGGTGAGAGTGTGCAGGTTATTGTGAATAGTTGAGGTGTGTGAGTGTTGAGACTATGCATTACCGAACCTGTGTGTTTGAGCCAATTACCAAACATCACCGATTGTGCAGGGGATGTCAAAGCTTATGAGTTATGGGACATAGAACAGGGTGAGTTGTGAGGTTCAGCCAACCAGCGAGCAAGAGCATGCAAAAAGATATTTAGGAGGTACAGAAATATCATAAGGCAGCAAAATATGTAATATAACTGGGGAGCCCTTATCCATTGGTGTGTTTGTCACATTAGTGAGACACTCCCTACAATTGGTTACGTATCCATCTTTGCTCTTCAAAAGCATGTATACAAAAGTAATTATGTGAAAAGTATGCAGTGATTTGCCAAAGCTTTGTGATTGAGAGTAGCTCCACTAGCGAGAGTATAATTGGCCTGCAAACAAGATTTTTGATGAAGTTCAAGCTTTAAAAATAGCATGAAACTGAGTTTGGACTTGTAAATATGCGCAATCAGATACAAAGCTCTCCAAGAGTGATTCATGACTATCTAGCCTATGTGTATATACAAGACTATGCATATATAAAGTTTCACATAACTGTAAAACAAACTTCGGTGAAATAGATAGGAGCCACAAATAAAAAACTGTACAGAGCACACATGAATGTGCTTGCTTGCACATGCATGCAAAAGATCTTTTTATACAAAAGCTTTGAAACAGTTTGGAAAATGCAAAAAAAGCATATTACAATTTGCATCTCCTTTGTGTCATGAGCTGACCCACAGTTTTTAAGTAGAACTATATATATATATATATTTACAAGCTAATCATTCTTTTTTACACGCTAATTATCTGTAATTTAACCTGTTAATGAACAAAATGTTTGCGAATCAATACACCTAATTGTTGTTAGCATGGCAGCTTTCTAACTTTGCTGAAAATAAGTAATTTTACCATCATCATCATCATCATCATCATCAATATCCTCTAGAAGAATTATAAACAGCAAAAAAGAAAGATTAAAAAAAAAAAAGGAGAAGGAGGAGGAGGAGGAGGAACAACTCTCTGAATTTTCACAGAGGTGCCAAAATATGTTACAATTGATGTTAGCATCTAGTCCAAGTAGAAATCCAGAGGATTGGATTATTGGTCCACTTAGACCTGATAATCCCAAAGTTGCATCATATGTGGGCTGGAAACATCTGAACCATAATCTTGCAATTTCACTCCAGTCGGAGTTGTCAAAGGTCCACTGAAATTTGTACTAAGTGGTCCACTGAAATTTGCAAAAGATCCACTCAGTGAAGAGAAAGGACCACCCACATAGCCCTGAGACAGAAATTGTGATGCACAATTGCTGTTGTTGTTGTTGTTGTTGTGGTGGTGGTGGTGGTGGTGGTGGTTGTTGTCGGGTGTCAATAGTCCTGAGAAGTTCAATGGTATTGAGGAGCTCAAATTTACTGCAGAGTCAATGCGCTGAAGAGCCACATGGTCATTGGGATTTGGCATTGGGTGGTGCTGCTGGTGGTCCTGTGGCCCGGTGCTGCTGGTTTGCTCAGTTCTTATCACAATATCAGGAGATTCAGCTAAACTACCAGACTCGGGATTGTGGCCTGGGGCTTGTTCACCCATCATCATCCCATGAGGAGGAGGAGGAGGAGCTTGAACAACCATCTGAATTGCTGGATCCCGAAGATCCAGCAGCTGTGAAGAAGAAGGTGTACTGAAACTGGGTGTGAAATGTGACAGATTCTCATGAACTTCATGTGAAATTGAGGAGTGGTTCCTTTCCTGAGCTAACCACCTTGTGACATAGTTGTCTGCATGTGTTGACAACTGCTGCATCATGGCATTTGCATTCTGATTAGGTGCCAGAGTTGTTGTTGTCGTTGTTGTTGATTCAGCAACAGCTCCTCTGAATTCGGGTGCTGTTCTTGTTTGTGCAGCAGCAGCTCCAAATTCAGGTGCCCTAGTGCTGTCCCCAACTGCACGATGATGCTGATGCTGGGAGCTGGAGTGTTGTTGTTGCTGCAGCTCCCTCAGCATGAACATATTCTCAATTTCAGTATTGCTGCTGTTGTTGGAGCCCAAGGAGGATCCGAATGGCATGTCAATTGCAGCTGGGAATGGCACCATTAAATCCCGATTCATTGTGGAGGAGGTGGTGCCATGGAAGAGATTATTAGCACCAGGAGCTGTTGAAGGATCTCCATGATGATCTGTTGTTGTTAGGCCTCCCCTGTCACATGTTTGTGCTCCAGCAGACAGATTTCTAGCAGCAGAAGACATGTACCTTGTTGTGCCAGTGATTTGATGACCTGAAGAAGAACAGTTTTGTAAAACTTTTTCTAGGCTTGTCTTTTGCACTACTCCATGCTGCTGTTGGTGGTGATGGTGGTGTTGGTGGTGGTGGTGGTCAGAATTAGAGCCTCCTCCTCGTCCTCCATGCTGCATAGAGAAAGCCTCCTCACTGCAGCTGCTCTCAGCCATGCTATAAGACCCACCTGAGTTGTTGGAGTGCTCCTCAGATAGTACATGATGATGCTGATGATGCTGATGATCTCCTGATCTGCCACCTCTAGTTGCTGCCACACAGCTTCCTGCCTGCTGCATGTTAAACACATCCCCAGCTGCTGCCCCATATTCTTCCTCTGCAAGCTGCTGCTGCTGCTGAGGAATCACATTCACAGTAGTGACTTCAGACAAGGGAGAAAGACCTGCAGCACCATGATGATGAGGAGGTCCATGAAGACCAGTGCCATGATGATGACCTCCTCCTCCTCCTCCTGCAGATGATCTTCTGTAGGAGTCGTGAACAGCTTTGTTTAGTAAGCTGTCACTGAAGCACCTCTTGGCTGCCTGCTCAGCCACCTGTAGCAGCAAGCATTTGAAGGTGTCAAATCTTCTGAGTTTCCCTGCAAACTCCAGCTTGCTGATCAAGTAGTTGATTCTGAAGCTGGCAAAGGAAAACAAGAGTGCTTGCAAGAAGAATTTAAGGCCTAACCTCATTGCATCGACCGGCGACTGATTGCAGCTGCATGGTGCCAGCAAGTGCGCGGAGGAGCTCGGCAATGGGTTTATGGGAAACAGGATCGATGCCCATGTCGCACAGCTTCTTCTTGAGCCGAGTGTTCCAGTGATTCTTGATATCGTTGTCGGTTCTTCCTGGCATCTTTGCTGCGATCAAAGACCATCTGCTACCATGAGTAGCATGCAGCTTCACGATCAGATCTTCTTCGTCAGACGTGAAGCTTCCATGGCGTATATCCGGACGCAAGTAGTTTGTCCATCGCAATCGACAACTCTTTCCACATCTCTGCAACCCTGACCACGTTCATTCATGCAGCAATATATATGTTCCCCGCCCACCACGCGACGATGATCAGTTCAAAGCCCGCTACACTTTCACTTGACAAACATTGCCGCGAGGAAACAAAACAAAACAAGCTTCACACACACACACACCGCGAGATTGTAACTCTACCTGCTTTCTTTCCGACGCTGCGCCAGTGACCAGTGCCATTGGTCTCAACGTAAACTCGAAGCTTTTCGTCCTCTTCCGCCGTCCAGGCACCTTTCCTAATATCTTCTTCCGGTTTCGATAGTCTCGTCATAATCCCACCTCTTTCTTTCCTTTCCTTTCCTTGCCTTTCTTGCAGCAAAGCTGCACAGCTTCTTACAACCACCTCTTCTTCTTCTTCTTCTTCTTCTTCTTCTTCTTCTGTTTCTTCTTCTGCTTCTCGCTTCAGCTTCTTTCTTCAGCTACTCTCTCTCGCTAATTTTTGTGTTGGGTTTTGGTCTCCACTCAAGCAAGCAAGCAAGCCAGGGAGATCAGAGATGAATTCGCAGCCTCCTAAGCTGTTAAACGCAATTCATAACCGCCGCTACAAAATGGTAAATTCCAGCACCAAACTTGATCTGGCTGGATTCAGCTTATTGCAAAGTTCAGCGCCGAGCTAACATTTCCAAAGCTGGGATACACACACACACACTCCAAAAAAGAAGAAGACTATAATCCTCGAAAGAGAAAATGAAGAAGAAGAAGAAGCAAACATAACAAAACAGATAAACAACAGCTCGAGTTAGTCTCTTGGACCTAGCTGCTTACAACAACACTACTTAAAATTAGTCTCTTCTTCCAGCAGCAGCTCCTCCTTGCCCACCACCAATTCCACTTATAAACAAAAGCTGCTCGATACACAAGATGATTCTCACAAAACAAATGACAACAACTGCCATTTATAATGTTATTCGAGGATCAACCTCACAAAAGAGTTAGCTCACAATTTAAAAGAAAATTTACAATCACGAACAAAAAATCTACAACCCAAAAAATGGTTCCAAATCAACACTGAAAATACATTACGAGAAAACAAAGGACCACATTCTATAGAGAGAGAGAGAGAGAGAGAGAGATGAAGCCTTGAACTAATGAATGAGCAGTTGTGAGAAACTAGTCGGATTGTAGACGAACACAATGTCAGCAGATGGATATAAATAGAAGAATGTGTACATGTGTGTGTGTGTGTGTGTGTGTGTGTGTGTGTCTCTCTCTCTCTCTCCGACCTTTTTCTTCGCCTCCACGGAATCATCCGGCCTGAAGAAGTCGGAAAAAGAGTGCGGATCCACCACCAAGGAAGCAAAAAGCCCACGAGCAGCATGTCCGCGAACAACAACACCCAACAGCAACAACAACAGGAGCGACACCACCAACAACGTGGCCAGCCCGCACTACGACCGGCACCCGCGCTCTGGCACGCGGGCGGACCGGGGGTGGGGACCGGGATCGCGGGCCCCCACGGGCCGGTGGGACTGCCCGCCGGCGGCGCCCGGGTGGCCTACAAGTTATATAACCGTGCGGCTGTGTACCAAGGGGATTATTGCTAATTCATTAATACTAATAATAATAATAATAATTCATTAATAATAATAATAATAATAATATCATCTTTTTGGGGAAGAGGGGAGGGGGAGAGGGGAATCAGGAATCCAGAATCAGAATCAGAATCTCAGTTTTGTGTTTTTTCTAATTCAATTTTGTGACGTTGCCCAAGTGACAATAGTCTATAAATGTATTTAGCCAAATTTCGGCGATATTCAAATATGAAAAGTATACACACTGAATCAGCCTTTCATAGATATTGTATGCAATTGTGGCGAATTTTGGCGATTTTTTAAAATAAAAAAAGGAATTTGTGACAAAATATTCTTTTTTGATTGTGACTTTTCTTTTTTGCACACTGGCGACAATTTTACCACAATTGTTTTTTAAAAAAATCACTTGGGCTGAGGCAGCTATGGTTTTAGTGTTTTTTTTTGGGTTTTGCTCTTTCTTGGTTACAAAGAAAGTTGGGTTGCTTTGGGGTTTGGGGCTACGGTTTTTTTGTTTTCAATTTGGCCATGTAGAAATTTGGTGAATTTTTCCAAAAGATTAGTCTAGAATTTACACTAGGAAAGCAAATCATTCACAATTTCGTTTGTGGAAATGAAGAAAAAAATTGTTCTCCCCATCAAAAATATAAAGAAAAACACTCAAAATTGGAGTGGGGTTTCTTTTTTCAATTTTGTAAATCATGATATAAAGAATTGACATATTTTTCCAAAAAAAAAAATTGGCTATTTATTAAAATGAAAAAAATACATTAAAAAAAAGGCCTTCATAGTAATGGTCCATTGGAGACCTTTTATAAGGTCCACAAATGTGGTCTTGCCGACCCCAAAAGTGGTCATTCGTAAAACCAGGTAACTGAAGAAGAGGGGGAAAAAACCTCACAACTGCCTGAGTTCCCTGTTTACACGAGCAGGCCAGGAGATGGGGCCATGGCCACCTCAGTCATCCAGCTGGCTTCGACCTACCCTGGCCACATGGGCATTTTCTTTGCCAATTCTTTCCCAAATAAAAAATTTCCCACAAAATAAGAATTCCAAATTGTGAAGAGACTAAATGAGCAGAATTTTTTTTAAAAATATTTTAGAAAGCCATTTATTAAACTAAATAGAGAATGTAAACATTTGAAATATTCCACTAAACCTTAATTAAAATCTCCATTTAATTGCTACTTAAACAATGTCAGAAACTTGAATATTATAATTATTATAATTTAAAAATAAATTCCACACTTTGGTATTGGTTTTTCTTTGGAAGTAGCTAACTAAACAAATGTATGTGTATTTGGTGAAATTAAAAATTAACTTATTATACAAAAGCCAAAAAAATTCTTTTTTTTTCAAAAACCATGATATTGAGGGAAGCAAAAAAAAATCAAATTTTTGTCTTTAAAGAAATTTCAATAACATATCCTATAACTCATATTTCCATTTAAAATAGATAATTCAAATAATGTGGGAGTGGAGCCCAAGTTGCCCTTTCTATAACTACAAGAATTCAAAACAACCTTAAAAACTAGTCAATTTATTTATTAGTAAAATACACCTTATAATTGTAATAATAGTTAATTCACAATATTTTCCATCTATTTGATGAAGATCAATGGAAGACTTAATTAATGAATTTTCATGACAAAGCAAATTTAAAACTAATTGAGAGATTGTGACAATTTTAAATTCTAAAATGTTGCACCAATCAAATTTTTAAATGAAAATTTTAAATGATATAAGACCATATCTAAATTAAAGTCTAAAAAATTGGATAGCCACAATTTATAAATTAAAAAAATAAATCTTGTGTTTATAGTGCTTTTATAGTCTAAAAAATCTATGGAGATAACTTGTGGCATCAACTTATCTCAAATTGTTCAATTATAGTTTGTCAATGGGCAGCAATAGATTATCTCTCCATCTTCAATTGCCCACCAGTTTGATAAATTTTTGGGCTGCCCTTTTGATTGGAAAAGTGAAAGAAACTTATGAAAGACCCCATCAAGCCTTTTTAGGTTTGTAAAGGTTAAGTGTTTTACCATCAATTTAAAAATAAAAATAAAAATAAAAAAAGAAAAGAAAAGCACTAATGAATGATAGAAGCCATGGATATCAAAGAAAATAAACCCTTTGGAATTTGAACCCACAACCACTTGCAATTGAAATTTGGCAATTGAGTCTCATACAAGTTAATTAAAATGCAGAATTGGCTAATGGATTATCATGCCCAAAATTTTCTATGAATTGTTTGATATGGTGAAAACTAACCAAATATCCTTACATAATTTTGTGCATTATTTTATAGCGAAAAATTTCCCTTGGTGCGCGCACACACACACACACATGCATTAATGTTGTATTATATGTAAGAAGTTGGTTATAAAGACTTTATGCATGTTGCACATAATGGTTTTTTTTTTTTTTTTTCCCCCCCCTTTTT
>Ga0116231_10003882_pt1 | contig 30656 bp, 30 predicted proteins | sample S1TSphgellanicum_2_FD_89695 | JGI IMG/M metagenome (GOLD analysis project Ga0116231, IMG submission 89695) | Host-associated microbial communities from peat moss isolated from Minnesota, USA - S1T2_Fd - Sphagnum magellanicum MG | ecosystem: Host-associated > Plants > Peat moss > Unclassified... | reverse complement strand
TTTTTATTATTTTTTTTTTTTTTTTTTTTTTTTTTTTTTTTTTTTTTTTTTTTTTTTTTTGTGGTGTGTTTTTTTTTTTTTTTTTTTTTTTTTTTTTTTTTTAGTTTGCGACATGATCTCAAAGGAATATTAACTATTTGTTTATCTTGGTGAGATTTCACACAACAGGAACAAAAAATCTAGTGTGAAAGGGTACAAAGGATGCTTTTCAGCAAATGTGCCAAAGTCTCACATTTTTTGAGGAAATTGTTTTTGAAGTCACCATATTTCAACAATATTACAATTTTAAAGGTCACCAAAACATAGCAAGGTTTTTTTTAATCTATGTGCCTCTCTAACCTCTAGCCAATTTTGATTCAATCTTCAAGTGTGGATGATTGCCTATCTCACAAATTTGGAAAAGAAAAAAGAAAAAAACCAACCTTTAATATTAACTTTTAAATATTCAACAATAAAACATTAGCGAATTTCAATGACAGTTTGACCAAACTTGCATACACCATCATTTATTTAATTCAAAATTTATATGTGGGTAATGATAGGATCCTTTTTTTTCTTGAAGATAATTGTATAACTACCTAAAATGATATACAAGACTAATAGAAAAACATTGCAAAATGATATCCAACAATCAAACATATTTTGATGTTTTGTTGAGTCATGTTGTCATGTCAAATTGCCTTTTGAAAATATGTCATCAGAATGATGTTCAAGACAATTCTTTGTAAATCCAAAAACTAGGTATTCAAACAATATTGAAAGGCCCATGTTCAAATAGGTCCAAAACTAGATCTATTAACTAGAAAATGTAGTTAAATACCATAATTCACACAACCTGGTTTTACTTTCATTGGTTTTGTTTCACAAAAGATAAGATAAAAAAGTAATTTGTCAATAGATGATAAAATGGCTAGATTCAAAGTTCCATGCACATGCATGAAAATGTACAGCCAATACTGCTTCACATGGCACATGCTTGAACACCATGTTCTTTCATATGATGTTTTGTTCACTAAACAAAATTGTTCAACATCCAAATTTCTTTGGTCAACTCATGTGTCTTGGTAATCCCCTATCACTTCTAGGCAAATTGTACTCCCATACACAAGTTGGTAGTAACAAAATGTATGCTCCTTTCTAAAAGAAAAAAAGAACAATGGCAATATATTTTCCTGTATCTTACAAGTCAAATAATAATGCAATTTATGTTTTAAGGTTTGAATCTGGACTCTATTAAGGAATACGACATGCCATTTTTGGTGAGCTGTGCTACTATCCATGTACGTGTTACCAATGGGGAACAAATTTGTTCAATAGCTTTTCATCTAGAGGGAGGGCCTTGAAATCCTTCCAAATATTAAAGGCAATCCGAAGAAATTCCATCTTGTCCCCCAATCCTATGCAACAATTTGCATGCATTGTGCAAATTTGCAACCAGTTGTTGCTTCCCTGAACAATAGATCACAAAAAAAAATGGGTGCTCATGTATTAAACTCCAATGAATATACACCTACTCTCAATTTCAAAATTAGACAAAATATTCAAAATGAATGGATGATTACTCAAAAAGAAGAAATATGCATTTGAAATATGCATGAGCCTAATTAAGTTGGGCTTTTATTTTCAAGTGTATTAAATAAGAGAAGAGGGTGGTAGAATTATGTGTTAAAAGCAAATTGGGATAATTTCCCCCTTTCATACCTGACAATGTCCAGAGAAGATGTTAGCATCCAAGAAGCGAAGCTTTAAGCCAATGTCTTGAACACTTTTCTCTTGCAGCATCTTCTGGAAGTTATCTTGTTCATGTATGCCAAGTTGTCTTTCTCGGGTACTATACCAAATCTTGAAAAGGTTGATGGTCCGATTGTTGGATAGAACATATATGAAGCCTGTATTGGCATCAGTCGAATGATCGACTGCCATTTGGACATCAAAGTCTTCCACAAGTTGTGTGAAGGGGTTTCGGAACCAAAGGACGTCTGCATCCTACATCAAGATTCAAGACACTAGCTTAGTGCCTAGGCCTCATGGTTGTATAGCAAGCTCCTATTCACAACATTCATAAGGCTGATGGGTTTGTGCTACATCTATTAACTAGAATTCCAAACTATAGTCATCACATCAAGGAAACCAAGCTTCACCCTCACAATTTGCATAGAGCTACCAAATCCATAGTGTTGCTATGGGACCAAGCAAACCATTGCTTGAGCTTTTACTAAAGCTTTCCTCATGATCAATGACCTTTACCATTATCACACCCATTTGCACTTTATTTCCAATCTTGTAGTTCCCACAGTCTGAATACTTTTAAATTGACTTCAACATAAGTTTGTCCTAAACTAACATTTTCACACAATGTGACATTCAAAGCATTGATTTGGATTTCCATCTAGAGCTACAAAATTTTAGATGGACATCAATAGTAGAAAAGAGGTAGTATTACTATTGTCTCACCGAGAAAATGAAGTTGTAGCCCATCTCCAAGACATTCTGAAGGAACTTAATTTTTCTCCATGTCATTTTCAAATAATCCTCACTCATATACACCTTCTCTCCGGAAAAATCAACACCAATTGTCCGAAGCATGAAGCAATGAGGGTGAATTTGTGTGCAACTATCATACGCCATCTTGTCAACTGCAACTATCACAATGTGATTAACCAATTCTTGTATGTTCTCACCTTCCTGAAAGCTCTCAAAATAGATGTCTAACATCCCAGCAGCAACCCATGCATGATTCAAAGGTGTGAGGATGACTGTTTTGTTTGGCATTGAAGCCTTCTTCAGCAAATCTCCCAATGTTTTACGCTCTGAAAAGCTCTGCCAAATCTCAAAAAAAACCTTCCATCAATAGTTGCAGCTGGTTGTTTGAATATTTTCTCCAAATAGTTGAAATTTCTACCATCCATCTTCTTAGGAAGGAAAGTCAATTTTGAATCAGAATGTGTGAATGACCAATGCTTAAGCAAATTTCATCCTACCAAAAGACTTTGGAGACCTGTTGATTGCAATACAGTACTTACAAGTTGTGGAATATCAGTCAATGTGTCCATGCCAAGGCGAGAGTTGAAGCTGTCAAGTATAGATTGAAGATGAAGAGCTGCAGGTTTATAGAACATGAAAGTTATGGGTATCCCAATGAGGTTTGCAAGCAGTATGGTGATCACCACTCTTCTCACACCCAATGTCAACCAAAATTGTGCCATATCTGTTGTTGAACTCAAGACCTTAGCTCACTTTGAAGCCCCTGCTCTCACAAAACACTGATTTTGTTGCTAACTAAATATAACACTCTTGCACTACATCTAGCTTTTAAATTCTTCTGGGGGCAATGTCAGTGGATCATATCAACCATACTCTCTCCTCCAGCACTCTGCAATCCAATTAACAGCCACACTTCACCAACAGAATGATTAGCTCCAGTTGAGACTAAAATCTGATTGAAGACAGTAGTAAAAATCTTAGGATTTTTTGATGGGCTTCAAGTTTGGCATGGTTTCTCTCAAGAGACCCAAAAAAAAATTCAACTTTCCCTTCAAATTAACAGGAGATGCTCATAACTTAAAAGTTCATTTTCCCACTGACACAAGAGATCCAAATCTGGATTCTCTTTTCACATTGCTTAAGCCAGTGACATAGTTACTAGAATTAGCATAATATTATATACTAAATCAAATATTAGCCCAATATTTTGCTCTCTTTTCTGACCAACTCAGTTTCTCTCATTAGAATGTGGCTGGTCTCCTGGATGGTATTCTTATATCACAAACAATGTCAGCATGTAAGAATCAAACCAAGCCTGATGCATGATGCATGATGTTTAAAACATGGCACACACAAAAAAAATTTGTCAGTGACGAAGGTGCTGCCAATGTTGACTGCATGTATGTCCTACCCCCAAAAAAAGGAAAAAAAGAAAAAGCCAAACTAGTATGTCTATCTCATTGATAGCAAGTCCTTGGTGACTATGGACTAGGTAGTATACTTACCTTTAAGGCTGGCAAATGTGGTTGATAAGAAGCAGGAGGATGCAGAGATTAACTGTCCTTGTCAAATCCAGTAAATGAATGCCATGTCAGCAAACTTTCTCTAGATCTCAATTATGTTTGTCTTAACACCTGCAAACAAACATAACTTAGTCTTATGCATCAAGGCTCATATGTGCATGTGTACATGTGTGAATGATTTAGTCAGGGATTTAGTTCATGAAGTGGTGTGGGGATGAACATGGTGTGGTTCTCTAGTTAATATTTGATTTTGCAATGAAGGAGCAAGTTGCAAATCATAGGGTGGTGGTGTTTACACATTGTGGATCTTCAGTTATTGTTCAATGCTGCAGTAAAGGAGCAATTTGCACATGATCATGTGGCAGTGATATTTATGTTGTAAATTGCTAGTAATAATTCTTTAATGATGCAATGCATGAGCATTTTGAGTTTTTATTCAGTGTTGCAATTAAATAAGGAGTGAGTTCCAGATCATGTCCACCATCTCTCCCTCCATTTATTTCCCATTTACAAATTTTATGCAGTTTGGCAGTCTGCAATATTCATTAGTAAAGGATGCACCATAGTTTTGCCAAGTCACACATATGGAATTTATGAATGGTCAACTCCACTAGATTTTCATATTCTCAGATATTGGTTTTCAGATGCTATGTGTATAAAGCCAAAACATGTTCTGATGTTCTTGTCCAAGTGAAAGAGGCTACAGAAATGCAGGCCCCCTGCTGCTGCTGCTGCTGCTGAACAGGAGATTTTTCAGTGCTTAAAAAACACAATAAATAGATCAAGTGTTTCACCCTTTGCTTCCATTTGGTGCTACCAACTGACTTTCTGGCACATTTTCCATTCTAGAATTTTTTTTTTTAATATTTGGAAATCTCTCTTGGATTTAGAGTCTCTGCAAGGAAGAGTCATTCACATTTATCAGACTCATTGTGCATAGACTTTGACTCATCAGCTTTAAAGAAAGGCTTGCGTTCCTTGTCTTTTAAAGGTTTTCAAATGAGTTATCCAGCAGTAGCTTTTCATAAATCCTGAGTTAAATGGTACAGCCATAAACTGTACTATGAAGTCTATCACCTAGTAGTATGCAGAGTATATTGATATCTTGTGCATGCAATTATCCAATTGTTACCAAATTCTGGTGGAATTGTTTTGTGGGCTATACCTGTATCAGTGACATACTTCACCTGAGCTTGAACCAGCTGAATTGTTTTTCATAATTCTTTCAATTAGCATAATACCACCAGTGCCATTTCCAAAACTTGTCAGGGATTAGCCAAATTCAAGTAATCTGTAAACAGATGGGAAGATCCAATACATCCAAGCAAATAAATCTATGGATCACTCCAAGATATCTGAGCTACATGAAACTCTGATGGAGATAATTAAACTGAAATTAATTTTCCAACTTGTAATACGTGGAGTTTCTGTCACACAAACAGTGTTGCAAAACTTGACCACCAAACCCATATTTATGGCAATTCCAGTTTTACAACCCTCCTCCTTGACCACAGTCTTGTTTCCTGCAAAAGAGACATATTTTGAGAAATCTCAGGCAGCAAGCACAAGAAGACAGGAGGAAGAAAAGCACAAGCAAAGAGTATTAAGAAGCTTTGCCACATCTACTGAAGACCTGCAAGGAATGAAGGATCACCAGAAGTCATGCATCCCAACCATCCAATAAACAGATCAGTTCCTGCAAACAAACTGTTGGATAAACAAACAAATGGAAACAAAGGCACAAGAAATTTCACAGCTAGGCAAGGGATCTATACAATCATTCTAAATGATACAAATACCATCCAGAAGCACAAGTCCCTAGACAGAATAGTGTTTTTTGGATCACATCCTCATCAAGAGTCATTACCAAAGTATCTTGTCACAACTTCCAAACACAAACAGGAATGCTGATCTCTCTCTTAGCAATTGGACAGTCAGGTGCATTTTGAAATTATTGAAGTTATTGACATTGTCAATGACCATACAATCACAGGAATCAGTGACCTCAAAATGTCACCACAGTCTCTCCCACCCTGGTTTTGGTCATTTGCTCAGCTTCATATCAGCAATATTTGAACACAATAGCACTTCACTCATAGGAAGTTGCAATGAGCTTGACAACCATCTGTTAATTACCCAACAAGCTGGTGAAATTCATTTGAAATTGGTGGAAGTGGATGGATAATCATGAGAGCACTCAGTCAATCTGCACTAAAATCTTACATGCACATATCTAGAAACCTAGTTTTACCATTCATTGAAGCAAGTTACAAGGCAAGTAAGTTACTGCCCCTCTGCCAATAGTACAATTGGGAGCTGTGTTAGTCTCTTGAGAAGTACAATAAATGCACAACCTTGTGCAAAAATGGATGAGGAAAGCCACAAGTTTTGTGACAGAGTGTTGGAGAACCCAACATCCATTGACTTCCCCCTGATATCAACATCACTGACTGGTATGAATGCTCTGAATCGAGTAATCATATGAAGCTGGTTACCTGTAAACTGGAATTCAAGATATGTCAACTACACCATAAAGGCGGACCCATGTCATGAACCAGTCACAAATGAATCTCATGGAATAAGAACATCAAAGTCACTGACAGTCCACTCAGCTGTGTCGGGATTATCAGCATTGAACATCTCAGTCCCTACATCAATTGATGGCCATGACCGTATAGCCTGTTCTGTCCCAGGATCCTGTGACACAAATAGAGCAAACAACCAAATTAAGAGGAGGGACCAAAAAGACAAGGAAGAATGCATGACATCCAGTTGAACAGACACGTAACAACATAAAGACAATGAAACTGCTAAACCATGGACAACAATTAGGGTACCTGGTAAAAGTAGAGACGATTGGACAATGCACCAACATCAAGTGTCCATGTGCGGGAGTCACCAACCCACCCATCCCCCTGTTTTGAAGGATAACCATGAACAGCCCACTCAGGGTGTGGAAGCAACTGAACAATCTCTTGTGCCTGCGGGTTGCTATAGGGATCACATGCCATGGCAGGACTCTCTGCATATGCTGCATTTGGTGGGGAACAATAGAGATGGTATGCTGAGTAGGGGAAACCAGTTGTATCCTCACGATATATCTTTGTTCCATTTATGGAGACATGGTAGGGTGGGCACAGATCAAGGCTGTCAGGCCTGCAACAGTTTACCAAGGACAAGGAGGAAACGGAATTACTGAGAATTTAGGACAGATGCCAAACAGAGCCTCAGATTTGATAAGGTTTAACAGCAACCACCTGTCTGATTCCCTGTGAATAATGGAGAAATAGAGAGAAAGGTTCACACATAAGGACTGACTTTGTGAAGCCAACTTCTTACAGGGAGAGACTGTATTCTTAAGTCTATGTTGACCATTTGAGACATTGCCACCAACCAAAATGCAAGGGTCTTAAAATGTTCAGGAACCCACATTGCAAGGCATAGCAGAAATAAGAGAAAAAAAAGTCTCTATTCTTATGGATAGGTAGGTAGTCTATGAATAAAGGTGTGACTGCTTCCTGGAGACTAATCCTGTAAACATATGGGCAATCCAATGGGGAGAAATTGAGAGAGAGAGAAAGAGAGAGAGAGAGATGCAACCTGCACCAGGATGGAGTCTGTGGATTGATAATCATTTCCACATAACGGGTGACATCACTGTCAACATCCCCATCACATGTTCCACCATTGTTCTTCCAACAGCCTCCAATATCAATCAAGTAGAACTGGCTCTGAGGCCCCCCACCTTGTATCACATCTAATGTGATGATAACTGTGAAATTTGGAGAGACTGGCACCTGCATGTCTGGGAATTAGGAACACTATGGTCCTCATCCTGTTCTACATAAGCTGGTCCATGAATGACTGTCACTGTGTGGATAGAAATGGCTCCTAGCAATCATATTGAGAAGATAATCTGCAGATTCTAATTACAGTTCATGACAAGGAAGTTCAACACAATTCTCTTGTTCTCCAACTCGACTTTTAAGCATCTGACCAATTATTGCAACAATTATTGAACTCTGTCTTGATTCACACACCAGGAACAAAATCACAAAACAAGAATGACAATCCATGCACCTGTTGCATCATGCCACGTGTGTCCCATGGGTATCCACCAGATATACCTGACGTTGTATCGGCTCTCAAGTAGAGCATGAGCCATGGATAGTTTGGGGATGCCTTCAGGATATGATGGAAAATCCAGCTCTGAGAGGTTGTGTTCTTTTTCCATGACACAGAGAAGTAGGATGCATTACTTGTCAAAGACAAAGGGCTCTCTACATGAAGGTCATAAGTCCCATAGAAGCTTCCAGTTAGAGAGCTCTGAGAATTGAGCACTCCATTTCCACTACCACTTGACCAATTATGGTACACCAATGGCTGGTTCATACAACCAGGCCCAAAGCATGGGAAACCTGATGATCCTTGGACTGCTGAAGTTCTGGGATTGAAGAACTTCATGGGCTTTGTGGCAAATGATTTGCAGAGTCCTGAAGCCTCATCAAAGTTCCCATTTTTAAGCATAACCATCCAGAAATACCAGGGTCGCATCCCTGAATCTACTTCACAGAGTGAGGCAAGATACTTCTCTTTCTCAACCGCATACAGATCTGCATTAGCAGGGTTCAGGAAGGAGGTGATTGGAAAGGGGTCTCCAGATTGCAGCTCATTATCTTTGTCTGTCACCTCATTGCTCACATTGCATGTGCTGAAACCATCCACTGCAAAAGAGGCAGAAAGCCAGCATTTAACTCAGATTGCTTCCACAGATAGTACTACAATCACTGAAAAGCATCTGGTCAGAGTTGCTGCAGAATGATGTGGTTTCAATGGGAACAAAACCTTGAAAGGACTACAGAGTCGAGTGCATCCGGCCAGCACAAGAGCTTTTGATATGAGTAAACAGCAGGAAGAGACATGAAGCGCCACTTATTCTCTCTGAGAAAATAAAGAGAAGGGGAGGAGAAGCAATCAAGTTCTGTTCAATTCTGCCTGCACTTCACTCACATCTTCCACGACACTGTCTTTCAACAAAATTACATGCATGAATGCTTGTGAAAAACTCAGGATTCATGTGTGATTCTGTTACACAACGTAGGCTGGCACGATCCGAAGGAATTGGAAGCTAACCAGTGCTGGAGGAAATGCATTGCAGATCAGCACAGTCCGCCCACCTGGGGCTAGGAGACCCAGAGGATAGATCTCCAGCTCTGTTGCAGAAATCCCAACCTTCCACCGCAACCCGCACTTTCTCACTCGTCATCCCCGGATCCCCCAATATACTGGATCCAAACCTGTCGTTGAGGCTAACGAACTTCCGATCAACCAGCAGCAGGTCTGCCGCATTCTGAAAACTTTTCCCTTCGACGACACGAGGCTGCAGAACGATGGAAACTAAAAGAATCGACTGTGATATAGACAGAGTCCATCGGAAGAGATGATTCGATTCAGTGTTCGCCATTTGTAGCGGAAGTCCCTCCCTTGAACGCCTATTCTCCATGTGCACTTTAAAGCCGATGATGCCACCTCTTGTTACTAGCGAATGTTTCTATCTTGCAAGATCCGCGGAGCTCCAGAGCTCGCAAATTAGAGTTTCGGAAATGGTATCCAGCTCTGGAATCGTCAATATTCCTGCAAAAGAATGCATGAATCGTTTTCTCCGACATCTGTAAACAGCCTGGTGTGATCGGAAGTATACAGCGAGAAGACAGACGGAGTGCACAACTTGCCCATTCGACGTAGCTCAATTTCCACTCTGTCCTGTAACCATCTCGTCAGATGAACTTCAGTGTCCCGTCTCCATCTCTCAAAACCCGATGGAGCTAGCATGTAATACTGGATTCTTCGCGCGAGACTGCGAACTCTACAGCAAGAAGACTACCCCAAACTTGCTAGTTTTTTTGTCTGTCTTTCACGGCAGCTCCTCTTCTCTCTTCAGAACGACATAGGATCGGCTCTGAAATGGACATCGTTTGCATTTGGATATGGCAGTTTGGAGAAAAACTAAGGACTCGTCTGGACTCGGACATGGCTGGACTCGTCTGTCAACGATCCTACAGCCGAGGACCGTTAGTAAATCGTCTTCACACTTCTCGAAAGTTACAACAGACCAGCTTACCTGCGACGCGAAAACAGAAATCGAAGCTCAGGAGAACGAGGCTAAACTTATTACAGGCTCCGCAGATGACGAGACTTGCTCGATTTCCACACTCTGCCGCTGCATTTTTCAGTAGCTTCAGGACTACTAATCCAAATGCTGGTGCGACATCATCTCCAAAGCAGAACCTCAATCCAAAAGTCCACAGGAGAAGAAGAACACTGGTTCACTAGGAAGTGTTACCAACGACACTCTCAGATGAGAATCCCAGAAGAACTCGTTTCTCGCTCATTTTGTCACCGGCTTGTCCCATTCTGCAGAGCTTCCAGTCGCTACGCTACTCTGGGCCAAAATTTCCAATATCAAAATTTTCGCGGATTTCGCGGCGTGGAAACCGATCGAGCAGGAAGCGTTTCGCCTTCTCCGTCTTTCGCACCACGTCTTCGGGAAGACCGAAGGTGAAGAGCTCTTTCGGGAAGGGCAGAGAAAAAGAAAGGACATGGGAAGTGGATGTAAAAAGAGCGGAGAGGAAAATGAAGAGCGGGAAGGAAAATGTGGGAACTTGGAGAAGAATACCAAACGGGTGAAACACATTTGTTCATGGATGAAGTTAACCCACGAAACTGTAAGTGACCAATCACTGTAATTTGTATCCCATTCCTTTTCAATTGAATCTAAATCCAATTGAATTTGAAATCAATTCAATAAAATTTGAATCTCATTCAATGTATTTGAGTTCAATTCAATTTAAAACTTTGCAATGTCATTCAATATTTCCATTCAAATAGAATTTAATTTTCACAAAATCAGTTTATTTTTTCATCAAGTGATCATTATTGGAAGTGCACAACTGCAGAAAGCCCAAGTTTGATCACACATACAAATTATAAGTGAAATTGACACAGAGGACAATGATATTCAATTATCAATAAGCAAAATTGAGTACAATATTGAAACTAACTCATATCAATCAAATTTGATGGTATGGAACCATGTGGATGAAATTGATAACATATATAAATGATACAAAGTGTATGAGATTGTATTCATTGACTATAATTTTGTACATGACTGGAATTTTCCTCGTAGATGCAATTATCTGCATGGATGAAAATTCATTTTGTGAATGAAAGTGGCCATATGGATAAATTTGACAACATGAAGTATGAAAGATTGCTCATGGACAATCATATCCCATAGCATGGGTGAAATTGATGACACCTAAATGCAATTGGCAATATGGATAAAAGTTAACAACAAGGATGAATCTACATTCATCAATGCATGTGATCATCATCCTTATGGTTGAGCTTCATCCACATGTCTAGTAATGTTTGTGTGAGCAACTTTACCCTTATGTTTAATTTTCACCCATATGTTTAGTTGCATCCACGTGGTATGTTTCACTAATGTCATTCACATGGTCATGTTTTTCTAAGGCAAGTTGGTATCATTTCATGCATATTGACAAATTTCATTCATGTCATTAGTGTCAACCATGTGACAAAGTTCAACCATAGTGGTCAATTTCAAAAGTGTCATCAAAGTTCATGTGTGTTGTCTCATCCATGGAGTTAAATTTCATTGGATTGTGAAATTTATCCATGTTCACATTTCCTTCATATGATGATATCATTCTGTGTTGTTCGATTTCATCCAATATAATTCATTCAAAACATTCATTCACTATAATTCATCTGTGAAAGTTTCATCTACATCATGAATTGTATGCAATTTATCAATTTATCAATAATTGAGTTTTGAAACTATTTATACTCCTGTCACCAACCCATAGTGAAAGCATCTGTGCATTAATGGCTGAGAATTCTTCTCTGGCCTGCTGTAATGGTCTATTCCTAACAATCCAAAAATAGATTTATTGGCCTTGCCTACCAAGGCAAGCATAGGGTGTTTAGATTCATTATAGAGTATAGTAGCTTAATGGATTTTGGCCCCTAGGTAATAATAATAGGTCTATTTTTATATGAGGATTTTTTAAAGGATGATATTTTGGCTTGTGTTGAAACTTGAGATTTGTCATAGAGTTATAGTATCTTGAAGAATTTTGGTTTCTTTTAGAGGATTTTTTGAAGATTAGATTTTTGCATGGTGAAATATCTTTGTTTCCATAATTCTTCATTTGCCATAAGATACTTTTTCAAAGTAAATGGCAAGGCCACAGTGTGACACACGCCCTGTTTACTCTGTTGGTAAACAAGAAACTATCTTGAGCTGCCTGGTTATGGAAAATAAGCAAGATGTGGAGGCGGCGAGATCGTTTCTGATAACCAGGCAGGTCCAGCTGGTTACCGAACATACCTGGCTGTTGTGAGCATGGAGATGCGCTGTTTTCATCCATGCAAGGAGCAACTGTGAAAAGTTCATTCATGAAGTGAAGGGTTACAAGATCATTCCTGATAACCAGGCAGGTCCAGCTGGTTACAAAACATACCTGGCTGTTGTGAGGATGGAGACGCTTGCCTTTCCATCCATGCATGCAACTGTGAAAAGTTCATTCACGCGGTGAAGGGTTAAGATAGCATTGGGCCAATGAGAGGCTAGGGTGGATGGTAATTGGTAGGAGTGAGGGCCTTGCAGAGGACTGCAAAACCTTCCTGAAAAAAAGCATTTTACACTTTTGGAAGAAGAACCATGAAACTGAAAACATGAAATTCTGCTGGAGGAGACTCTTTCAAATACAAAGACAAAATTTGAAAACTTCTTTGGCGTTGAGTGAATCGCTTGCAGGCAGACCATATAAGTTGTAACTCCTTCGAGTGGGTGCTGCCACGCTGCCACTGAAGTGAGGCGCTACCAAAAACTTGTTATGGAGCAATGTAGTTTCCATTTTGGTCCCTACGTTTCGAAGAATGTTTGCCACTGACTAACCAGGTGTTCCTGTGAACTGTGAATTCAATTTTTGCGAACTTTATGAGCCATTTTCCATTTTAATTGTTGTGGGTAATTGGGATCAGCGTTTCTTTCACTGGTGAGTCTTTGACCTGAAAAATATGATTTCGACCTATGCGAAGAATTTTTCATGGAAAAATTGGCCCAAACTCACTAGATTTTGAACAAAAACAAATCCAAATCGCCAGATTTTTATGATAAGTTCTCGCAGGTAACCAAGAATATAGGAGGATTCTGTTTTTTTTCTACTTTCATATCTAGTCTGTAGCCAAAATTTGACTAAATTATTTTCTGGATGATCATCATTTTGAATACATAACAAAATCCTTAAAATAAACACTGACTGGGATAATGAAATAACATATGAAGACTTACTTCCGCTCTGTGTTGCAAAACAGATATAAAAACCTGCCACACAGTTCTTTTTCTTTTTGAATTTTGTTATGTTGCTGAAGTAGCAATAGTACATAAGTAAAATTAGTTTGGTCCCCTATTTTTTCACATGTGTGATATTGTTTTCATCTTGATTTCTTATTCCATCCCTAATTTTCGAGAAATTAAGGCCCAATGGCCAATAAGCTAATTTGAAGTACATCATGAATAATTTTGATCAAAAGAATTTCATAAAAGAAGAAATTACAACAACAATGTGGGCAAGTTGGGTATAATGCAAGATGAAATTTTTAAAAATTATTTAGAAAAATACATTAAGCTTGAACAAGGTATTCTAGTAATGAATTTGAATATTTTAACATAATGTAATAAAACTAGTTTCATCTTAAGGCTATGCAACTTCACTATTATGTTATAACTAACCACAAATTTTTGAAAAAGCATGCACAATAAATTAAGATTGTCAATATTTTAGATCAATTTCAATAAAAACATTTCCTCTTGTAAATGACAACATTTGGGATTTTAGAAAGGTCAAAGGGTGAAAAAAATGGACAAAGGTAAATCAATTTTAAGGATTGATTATGTATGTCACAACTTATGACCACATTTTATGATTCAAATGAACAAATATCCAAATTTTTTTCACTAGTACAAAATGTGAGTCACTAGACCAATGAATTCATTACTTTCCCATTAGATCCCGTTCACTATGACTAATGAATTCATTCAAAATCTATTGAAATCATTTGGCATATAGGGACACCTTGTAGTGTTTGCAAATGTGTTTTTAAAGTCTCCAAAAAAACCCCAAGTCAATAACAACAAAAAGTAACTTATTACATAATGATTCTATCATTTATAGAAAATTCAAACAAAATCATGAAAAATTATGGAATTTTGTTTTAAGCAATTGAATACAAGCTAATTTTTTTGTGAAATGTAAAACCCCAAGGTATGGGTCATTCTAAAAACAAGAGGCTAGGACAAGGTGGTAACTAATGTCCCACATCTATGGGCTTTACCAACTATTAAGCATGAAGGGAACCTTATCCTAACCCTAAATATATGCAAATCACAAGGTGAAAGGAGTGATTTTATGCTTATTATTTATGTGAGAAGGACCTTACATTTATAAGTGGCTATAAGCTTTTTCACACACAAAGAGAGGATCTAAAGAGCTTTGCACACAAAAGACACACATATTTCTTTGCACATAAAATGAGCACACACAAAGGCTTTCATGATTTCCACCTTTCAAGCCTTAATTTTAGACAAAATGAAACAAAAATAAAAATAAAAATGAAAGATTAATCAATGATGCGGCACCTTTACTTGGCCATGGCCATTGATCTAAATTGACATTTTCACCCCAGTAAAGAACACATAAGACCTTTACCAATTAAAAGGACCAATCACTAGAAGAAATCGTGTAATATGTAACCATTCAATTTGCAACTACATGCAACTACCAATCATTTGCAACTTCATTTTATCATTTTTATAACTAATCATCATTTTTTAAAATTTATGACTATTTTTGCAACTATGGTGCAATTATTAAATTACACATCCTTCCATATTGACTAGCTTTTTGGATTTTTCATCCAACAATAAGCTCTTATGTTCATTTAGTTGCAAAATTAGTTCCAATTTGATTACTTATTATGGTGTGTTTATTATACATTTAATGTATACTAAGCTTTTGTGGATTACATTAAAAAATACCATATAGATTATATTCAAAGTACATTAAACATATATTTGAGCATATTATAGGCATATTGTATTGAAAAAAAATTTTGATTTTGTATGGTTTATTTAAAAATATACCATCTTTATTCAAATATGATTAAATTATTGTAACAAGGCCATATTAATATGATATAATTGTTGTATCAAATGAACATTATTATTGATAAATTATTATTTTAAAATAATTCATTAGTTAGCATAAAGTATGAATTAAATAATTTTATTTAATCATTTACTGATATTTTAACTAATACCAACTAATTGAATAATCAATTATTATTTATTATTTATTTCCCAAAAAATTGATTAATTAAAAAATGAAATAATAGTTAGTTGATTAAAAAATATTTAATTTCTATCAACAAGTCAATAAGTTTATAAACAAATTATTTATATTTAATATTTATCAATCAATGATTTGTGGATAAATATATTATAATTTTTTTTTATTTAATTACTATGAAATAACTAATTTTTCTAAATTAAAAAATTCAGATTAAAAAATCTGATTATTCCTTATTTAATTAATTCTGAAATATCTCAATAATCTGATAAGTAGTTAATTAATCAAAAAGTATGGCTAATAGCCAGGGTTTCTTTTTTTTAATTTCTCAAGTAGGTGTACTAGCAAGGATCCTCAACATTAATTAGCAATAAATGGCGACTATCTTGGTGGACTAGTAGATTTTTCTTGGAATCATGCTTAGTTCTAGCAACCTAATGGAACACATTGTTTAATTTAAATGACTTCTAACCTTTTTTCTCAAGATATGACGAATGTTTTAAAAAAATGCTCAAAAAATCCCTTTGTTGGATTTGCCAACCTTTTATTTTTGTTGCCAGGTGGTGAAAATTCGCCACAGAAAAAAACCCTACTAATGACTATTAATTAGTTCATTGAAATCCTACTAATGACTACTAATAACACGTTAGTTATTGGAAAACCATGAAGGAATTGTAATGATCAATGTTGCTTCCAAAATTATTAAAATAATTAAACAATAATATGTAGTAAGTAGTTTTGTAAATGGGTGGGTGGGTAGTTAATTGGATATTAGCTAATTAATTTTTTTTTACCTATTTTGTTATATAATTTACAAAATTAAAAGCAAGCACAATACTTGTGGGAGAATCATTTTTAGTTACAACTAAATTTGCAACTAAGGTGCAACTAAAAGGTTTAACCCATATGTTTTGTCTTCTAATATCATTTTACAAAGTATATAAAAAAGGTGACTTCAATTTGGATTTCACATTAAAAATCATGTGCCATTTGGGATGAACTTAAAAAATTTAACCATAAAAGAAAAATTAATAAATAAATAAATAAAAATATTTGCATTGGTACTTTTTAATTCACCTACTTTTCTACCTTCCTACCTATTTACCTACCTTCCTACTTCGGTAGCTAGGTCGATTAGTAAGTAAGTAATTTAGGTAAGTATGCATCTTAAGTAAGTTTGTATTTTTTTATGCACAAACCTACCTACCCACATAATAATTATTTATTTTAATTTTTTTTCTCCAAAATTCAATCATATGCCATGCGACAAGTTTTGATCAATTTGCCACGCGCCACAATATAATTACATCTAAATCAAATAATCATAATGGATGGTTGAAATCAACATTTCAATTTTTTAAAAAATCCACAAAAAAATTCCAAATACCATGTGTCAAATTTTCCTTTATCCAAATGTCATCATGTAAATAGTTGAAATTGGACCGTGTTGTTTTTTCCTCATTATATATTATATACAATCATGTATTTTAAAAATCCAAATTTTTCCATATGGCAAATTATGATTAAAGAATGTGTTGAAATATATGGCCATCCATAATGGATGGCCTAGATTAATATTTCAAAAATAAAAATAATTTGCCCAAAAACTTATTATGTTGACAAATGGCCATTAGTGCTAGGGTTATTTACTAGTTGCAAAAAAATGGTTAATAGTTGCAAATGTTATACAATAGTCAAAGGATGAAAATGCATACATTGACCATATACTTCATAAATGGGAAATGTGTTGACATCACACTAAATCCTCATTTGTGACTAAAGATTCAATGTGACTTCACTTATGTAAATAAAGGATTTTTTAGTTGCAAAATTGATTGCAACTATTTTTTAATCACAATTTGCATTAGCAAATTGGCATTTTTCTATTAGTGAATGTTATTAAAATGAAATGTTGGTAGAATCTTTTCACCTAACATGCTCTTACATCCTAGAATTGAATTTTAAATTAATTCATGCATAGGAAATATTTGATTGCTAAAATGGGATGTAATATATTACACTGAGAAATAAAACTCATGTTTGCACCAAAATTGAAATTTGGAATTATCATTTGAAAATTGGATGGTTATGGTGAAGATGTGTTGACATGTTTTGTTGTTTAAAGATCAAATTCACATCATTAGTTAGGCAACATCAAAGTTTTATAGTTCTTTTTGTTGATAGAGCTACAAGTATTTAGCTTTCACTAAATTCAAAGCATTTGTAGGATAGTGAAAACTACCACATCACAAATTTACAGGCTTCATGGGTTCATTCCAAATTTGTGTGAAATCTATTATTTCATAAGTTTGTATTGTTTAAACATGAATGTCATGTGCATGACTTTTGTGTGTAAACAAAAAAAATAGACATCTAATATTTGTGTCTAAACAATGTGTACGACATGGATGTTCAAACAATACAAATAAATGAATGACATCCGTGTTTATTCCATATGAACCTATGAAAAATAGATTTCGCACGACTATTATTTTTCAAATCATGGCCCATGAAGTTTGTGATGCAAGGCCAATTGGTTTTCAAGAATCTTCGCCTTCTTCAAAGTTGTTACTACCATGTTCATAATCACTTTCATTTACACACACAAAACATAATTTTACAACACTTTTGTTTTATAATCTTCCTTCCCAATTTTGTTGTTTTACATGCGTATTGAAAAATTCATCCCACCATTATTCAAGGATTTCACAACTTCACATTCCTCAAATACCTCCACCCTATTATTCATTTACTATTCATTTGCATTTTACATTTCATGGGAGGGTCCAAATTCTTTAAGGAATACCAAAATATTATCACAGTGTCACCCTTTTTATACTCCTTTACATAGTCTTATTTGACCATGTAAAAACACAACATAGATGAAATTGATGGAATTTTAAATTATAGTGGTCTAAAATATGGTACTTATAAAATATTTGACACATTTTGATTTATTAATATTGATGGGGATCGAAATATGGAATAAAAAAAAACTCCATTAAGTACTAGGTCTTTTTTGTTTTTAATGGTACACTTAAAGAATTTGGACCTAGGAAGGTTTTCTTCAATTTAGTTCTTGTACTAGCCCATCTATGCATGTCTTTCAAAAGCAACCAATAATGAATGTATACAAAAAATTAACCTTTGGGGTGCTTGAACTTGTAAAACTTTAAAGTTTTTTATAAAAACATCTTCTAGAAATGTTCCAAATTCATACAAATCAAGCATGCAACTAAAACAATAGGTGAATTTTGATATATCATGCTTAATAATACCCTATTTCATCTCTACCCTTCTTATGGGATGATCTCCAACACCTTGTGGCTTGTGTCTTGCATATGCATTTCGACGTGCTCCCAAAAAACCCCATTTCTTATGATTAGACCTTGAAAGACAACAAGAAAGTTTTGACAAAGTTAGTGCTCCTCCTATGCATAAAAAAATTTCCCCATGTGTTGCTTTTAACCAAAGCTCCCATTGTCAAGTGGTTATGAGTAGCTTTATAATTAAATCTAGATTAATTATGTCTAATTTAACTTAGTTATGTTAATTTAGTTTAATGTGTAGTTAGTTATAAACCAATTCTAATGTTCAAGTAACCTACAAATCAATATATATGGTTGATTTGATTAGGTTTTGGTCATTTTGATAAACCTTTGTCTTTTTTTACTAGATTTTTGGTTTGTCACATGGTTAAAAAGGTTATTTTAGTTGATTGATTTAATAAAAAATAACTCAATGTGTTTTTCATGTCCCAACATTTATTCAAAATGACCATCTCCTTGGTCAATGTGGACATTTTAAGTAAGTTGGACCTTCTAAAAGACCACATTTTCTTGTAATGACCAAAGCCTTACAAGATATTTCTAAAGGAGCTCATAGGCAAATTTTGGAGCAAGTTATGAATCTGAATTACTTCACATGGATTTATAAGTTGGCCTCCGTAGAACAAAGATGTTTTGACCAATCACACCCACCCATTCCACTTGTTTTTTCACATGTTGCACCTCTTATTAGGTCAATTATGTTTGTGGAAAGGGGGGAAGGGGGGGTGATGTTATAGCAAAACATGTTGTGCATCCTTGGCATTTGTGGGATCAAGGAAGCCATGGGAAATTTATGGGTGTGGAACTAGAATTTGGTGATGTGGGGGGCTCCAAAACATGGTGGCATTTCCCCACATTCCACATAATAATCACATGCCATGGCCTCAACCTTGGGTGTTGGGGATGATCCACCATCCCAACCCAAAGTACATGTGATCACAAAAACATGGGAGGCATGGATTGGCCTAATGGTTATAAGAGGTGAGGTGCATGATGCATAACAATTATTACAAGATTTCATTGGATGTTTTGCCTTTAGCTTGAAGGAATTTAATCAGTTAAAAGGATAAGAGATTCGAATCATATTGAAAGATGATAATCTAATCTTTAGGTGACCTTATAGGTTTAATGAGGTGAAGAAACCTAGGTTTAGGCTTGAACAACATAGTTTTTAAATGCAAATTTGGTGGAATTGTTTTGGGGTGAATATTTCAACAATAGTGATGCCAACCAAGAAGGACATTTTTAATAATTGGATTTAATGCCACACATTGTGTGGGGATTACCATTTGGTGAATAAATTAATAGACCCATTTGGACAAATATGTCATGCCCCTACTAGAAGAAATCTTTGATTCCCTTTGTAAGGCCAAGGTTATTAGCACATTGGACTTGAAGTTTGGCTAGCAACAATTGCCATTGAGGGAGGGTGAGAAGGTCAAAATGGGGTGAAAGCACCCTATGGTGGTTAAAGACTATTATCACAAATGCTACTTTTTGAAACTACCTATTTTTCAACTTCTACCAAATTAATAATATTAAAAGGGTTTTTTGCAAAAGGTACTTGGAATAAGATAGTTCAAAACCAAAAGAATAAGATTATAAAAATAAATCCCACCTTGAAATTGATATTAAGTGATTAAAAATATATATTAATGAAAATTTTGTAATTACCAGATATATTGCAAAATGCAAATATACTTCAAAAACCATTCAAATGATTATCAAACTTGATGAAGTACTTAATCACATATTACATATGAGTTCATTGTCCCATTTCAATTGTATATGAAAAATTTTAGTCATGTGATTTCACAATAAACATTTATATGACATTTTCCATTCAAACGTGCATAAATATGTGAATACATAAAAGTTTGTTGGAAAAACACTATCATTTGAAAGGCAACAAACATTATTTTGGAAGTTTTGTGTCAAAAATCCATTTTATGTTTTTTACAAAATGCTAGATGAAATGAAAAAAAATGTGCCCCCAAAATAATATAATGTACCCCAAAAAAAACATTTTCTTGTTTCAAATGTACCATTGTAGCATGTTTTTCATTTGATGACATTTTGAGGAATTAATCTTCATGGGAAGGATTATTTGTACCAATGGAAGTTTTTGCCATTTGGTTTGAAAAACACCCATATAGAATTTCAAAGGATCATGGATTGAATGATACTAGTCTTGGTCTTACCAAGTGTAATATCAATGGCATCATTGTTTTTTGCCTAACCCAAGAAATCATATGCATCATTTGTAAGAGGTGTTTAAAAAAGGAACATAACCTCAAGCTTCATCCAAATAAGTGTTGGTTCTTTCATACTCATGTAAAACATTTGGGTGACATGATTTATTTAAGGAAATTGAAAGTGTAGAGGGTGAAGGTTGAAGCCATTTCACAAATTCTCTAACTTATAGTTGTCAATTAGTTATGAGTTTTTTTAAGCTTGTGTAATTATTACTAGAGGTTTGTGAAAGGTTTTAGTAGCATCACAAAATGTTTAATTTGGTTGACACAAATTGGCCAAGAATTCATTTGGGATGAAGCACAAAAATAGGCCTTTTAAAAATTGAAGGCCTAACTTTCATTAGCTTTCATTTTCAAGCAACCCATTTGGAGACGATTGTTTCAATTACACGCTGATTAAAACAATTTAAGGTTGGGGGATGTGCTAACCCAACTTGATGATGATGGTTAAAAATTTGTGTTGACATATGCTAATTAATTCAATAATATAATGAAAGCCAAATATGGTTTATATGAAGGGAAGTGCCTTGTACTTGTTTGGGTCATGTCATCATTTATATGTTATATTTATGGTAGTCCATTCACTTTGGTTACTAATCATTAGCCATTCAAATTTTTTATGGAATCAAAAGGGCTCAAAAAAAAGTTAATTAGGTGGGCATTTATCTTACAAGAGTATGATTTTAATATAATGCATAGGGTTGGTAGAGTTAATTGGGATGTTGATGGGTTGAATCAGAACCCAAGTTCTAGCCAGGAGGATACAACTAAAGTTCGTTGGCATGGTGATGTGGATTTGGAGGCAATACCAAATGGCATGCTTATGCATACATGTGTACCATATTACAATGTTTTGGGGATGTATTTGAAGCAAGACTGGGTAGTGAGGATTCCCAAAAGGAGGATATTGAACCAAAGGGCAACATGGTGCCATGAATATACATGATAATTCACATGTTACTACATATTTGCAAGTAGGTGAAATTTTAGTTAAATTGACACCCAAGGAGCAAGATGGGGTTATTCATTGGGCTAAACAGTTCAAATTGAAAAGTGATTCCTTGTTATGAGTGGATATATGGATGAGTACAAATAGTCCCCCATCCAAAACAACATGAAGGCCTTACTCGGTATGCTCATAAGGAGTTGGGCCATTTTGAGGTTTAATAAACTTATAATTTCCTCCAAACATAATACTAGTGGCAAGGGATGCAATTGCGAGTTCAACAATTTGTTTCCTTGGTGTATGGTGTGTGATTGAATATGAACATCTTTCAATGCACCTACATTTCATTTATAACCCTTACTAATTATGGGGCTTGGATATTGATTGAATTTGAATTTTGCTAGTCCATTGAAGCTAACACCTCAACATAACCAATATGTTTTGTTCATCATCAAACATTTTTCCAAATGGTCAGAGATGGTGCCATTATTAGATTGTAGTAGTGAAGGGGCATCATATGCATGTTTGGATAGGGTACAAAATAGGTTTGGGGCTCTAGTTGAAATTTTCATTGATTAAAGTATGGAATTATGTGGGGAATTTCAAAAGTTATGTGAATAATCACTTATTAATCAGCACATTACTTCACATGACATCTTAAGGTGAACATGTTAGCTAAGCGGATGGTGCAAATGGTCAAATAGGGTTTGCAAAAATATGGGCTTTAAAAAGATCATATTGAAGATTTGGATCTACAACTACCATGGTTAATTATGGGGTATAGGTTCAATCGATGAGCCTCCTTTGCATTTTTTTTTCCATACTTTTTGCAATATGGTGAGATGTGATGGCCATCATCAATTTGGATGATCCAGTTGTGTGGCTTTAGGCTTGTGAGCATTGAACTTTGTTCCAATGGGTAATGCCCATGACTATGAAAAATTTGGCAATTATTCAACATCAAGATACACTTTGGTATGTCATTATTCTAGGAGGTGGATATTGGTTTTAAGTCCATGCATTTGAGCTGGAAGATTATGTGTACTTATAATAAACATCACCAACTACGTTAAATGTGACTACACGACATGTTATTTTGCAAATACAAAAGGTTTTACCTTTTAGTGTGTTATTGTTGAAAGGCTAAAATGGATAGATATGGAATGATCACATGCATACTTGTGCATCGTCTCATTTTTCCCATGTGGATGGCCAAATTGATCCATTTTCAATAGTTTTTCCTATTGGATTTCATTGCATGTTGTGTGGGTAATCTACTAAGATTGCCATTATGTTGGTGTCATTAGTGTTCAAAGGGTCAACATATGGGATCCCTTACACCTTTGAACAAAATACTAGTTGGAAAATGGTTTTGCCTTTTTTACACCTAAGTAGATCAAGGTTTTTTAAGTCACATAATAAGATTAACTTAAATATTTTTTCATGATGATTCAAATTTGGTTGAAGGATTGTAAATAAGTGACTAACAATGGGGCTCCCATTTGCACTTGGCCTACTAGTCTTTCTACTTTGGAACCAAAGTGTCCATTAATGACATATTTTCATAAAATGTTTTTTATAGTATTATCCAGCTTAAAGGACCTTAACCCCAAATAAGGGGGTAGTTTGGATACGATGTACCACTCAAGGATTTCATTTGTTATGTGTTATATGTGTGATCATAACAATAGTTGTAAATGCTAATGTGGTAGCACACACCAGAACCATCGCTTATGAAAGCCATTGCAATGGTGTTCTTACCTTTGTTTGCCAAAGCCATTATCATTGCATTCATCACATGAAATAAATTATCTTGAATTTGGTACTTGGCACATTTTTACTAGGTTGTAGGGATTTTTGTTGACTTGAACAATTGTTGGGATTTGCTGTTGCCTTGCCTCTATCACTAAACCATTTATATATTGTTGCATGGATATTTATTGCATGCCATTTTGCATGGTCTAAAAAGGATATTCATATGTTTAAGATGCCCTCCAAAGTCCAAATACATTAGGAGATTCCTTGCTTTTCGATCTAAAAGCACCCTAAGGAGGACAGTTAAGGTCTCCAAATATCATCATGAGTTGCAAATGTCACTATGAATTGGTTTCAATTCAAGCCAAATTTGTAACCCCAACCTTACAAAGATGCAAAGTTTCTTCCCTTTAGGCACATCCAATAAAGTGCAGGAATATGGTGAATGAAATCTTCCGGTTCTCATGTATATAATCTAAATCACCAATCATGTGTGCTTACACAACGCATCTTACAGATGAAGTCAAATTGACATAGATTGCTATAGAACAAGTGAAAGATTCAAGTCACCATAAATATATATCTCAATTAAAATCTACCAAATCTTTATAGAAATATTTCACTACCTTAAAAAAAGTTTGACCACCTTTGTAAGCTTTAATTAGCCCTGCCTGAAACAAGCTTCAGTTTACAATGAGCTGTACTTTTGATCTTTTTTTTAAAAAAATGTACCGAATGCATTTGCACAAAAAGGAAAAATAACAGTCAGCTGTACATTTTCATCAATGATCCTGTTGCTCACATATAGAAAAATGGGCCATGCCCAAATTGATGTTGGTACTTAAAAATATCTCCACTAGCAGCAACATAATAAATTTTGCACAGAACTTTAGATGAAATATAACTTTTGGATATATGAGATTGAGTTTGGACTTGTAATCAGGGATTTTTTTAAAAATTGTTATTTAGCTGCAGTGGCGATCATCCATAAGATGATTTACCAAGATTTGGCTCCATATTAGATATTAAAGTAGAAACAAAACAGAACCCTTCTATATTCTTCACTACCTACTGGAACTTATTGTAAAGATCTGATGATTTGAAAAAAAAATTCATTGAAAATCTGGCGAGTTGGTGCCATATTTTTTCATGAAATATCCTTTTTCTAGGTTGGGAAAAACAATGAGGTCGAAATTTGGCAAATTTTCGCCAAAAAAAATACACGGCTTGGAATGTGCACAGGATAGAGATGTCTCCGAAAGGTCCAATCACAATAAGTGACTATTTTTTATTGGTCCATGCGGGGGCAACAAAATGATCTCTCACTTAAGGTGAGGACAAGGAAAAAAATTAACACTGGATCTGAAAATATCAGTAGAGGCCCAAATAGGGGGTACGAGTGAACATGCTCTTATGTCATGTTTCAAAGGCAGGATGTTAAAACCCCACCCTTACAAACTTTGTGACTGTTAGTGCTATGACTGCTCGTTTCCTCTTTACATCTGCTGTCTCATGTTCAACTCTATGAACAACCTTCACTGTCTGCTCTCTCCTTCCTGCATGATCACTCTGCTGATGTTCAGCCTTGTTGCTGACCTCAGGTGTGATCTGATGATGATGCTTAGGTTATGTATATCCACTACTCTGCAACTCAACCCTCTCATAACACCCAGAGGGTTCTATCTACCACAAGTTCTAACTGATGTAAGGTAAAAGTAAATTTGGACATTGTTGCTTGAAGGTAATGTGGCCTTTCTCTTCAAAGGTTGTGGGTTCAAAGAAATTTTGTCATGCTTTTACCTCTTAAAAAACTTCGGATCTCGGTTTTGACATTTCAAAAACTTTTGGTAGGTTCTTTAGGTGTTGGTTAAAGCACATTTCTTCAAATTTTTAAACATGTAATTTTGCTTTTGGCAATTTTTCCAAATTCAATTATTTTTGGGTTGGTTCAAAGATTGGGTCTGATTCCATGTGCACACTAACACTCCCCCAGGCCCCAAGGCTGGAAATTTTATAAGTACTGAGTTTTATAGCAGGTCAAAACTGAAATTTGTGAAAGCATCCAAATTTACAACAAATTAAAACTACTTATAAAGTTCAATCTAATTGCTGACTTTAAAAAAAATAATATTATTGTTATTTGAAAAACCTAAACCTATTTTCAGGAGTTTATTTTTAGGTTTCGATTTTGGTTTCACTTCTTGCAAAAAGTTAATTCCATGGTTTAGTCATTGTGTTGGTTCCGTCAAATGGATATTGGGTTGAGCTCGGGTGACAAAAATGTTAAATATCATACACTGATGCCGGCAAATTTTGTTGCCAGGTGCTGAACGTCCTGGACATTGACAAGTGCTTCAACTCAAAAGCACACCTCAAACATTGAGCTTCAGTTACGTAATGAGCTGATCATTTCATCAATGATGTTGTACTCCACAATAAGAAAGATTTGGCACGCATCAAAGTGTGTGCAGTAATTTGTTGTTGGTAAGTCACGAGAATTGTTCAAAGATTGTCAGATTTTTGAGTACGTACTATTCACACAATTTGTGTCATCAACTTTCTTCCATTTTCTTTTATGCTGGCCTTAATTTGAAGCCTTCAATGCCCCTAGGCCTTCAATAGTATCGAGCCCTTCAATAACAGGCAAAACTTTTTGGGCCCTTCAAATGTGACGAGTAACTTTTTTTTTCAATCCTTCAAAATCATTTTACCATCCCATACAACTATGGCACGCAGTTCTAGATAGTTCTATGAATCCAGCATCATGTAAGAGAAGTTTCAGTACTTAGAATTTGATAAGAAATCATAGGAGACTGGATTGTATTGATGTTTTAATGTGCAATGTGCATATCATTTGTTGGGCTTGCAACAACATTCTTGGCATTAGTAAAATTAGACATTGTATGGAAATATGTGAAAGACATGAGGGTCCTTGAAGATTTGTGACTAATGGTAAGCATTTTCTATGCTTGAAATATATGTAACTTTTGTAACTTTTCACTCACTTCTGAATCAGAAAGAGCTTAGAAGTTAGAAGATATGTAACTTCTGATATGCCTATATGCCTGTCATGTGTTTCTGGGTACAAGGCCATACTTCTTTCAATGTGAAGGGCAGCCCTGGAAAAGTGTTTGGGAGGTGATGGACTCACATAACAAATGTCAGTCAGCCTTTTTTTTATCGGTGAAATTTTGCCAAGAAGAAAATTTCAAAATTTTCAAGTTTCAAAATGAAGTGATTTTGGAGATTTTGAATCACCCAAAGTGGGAAACAGAATAATGAAAGTCACCAGATTTCTATATTTGGTTTTGAGTGTGTAGCCAAAATATTAAAGGATGATCAAAGATTTGTACTTGAGATATGGTTTATAGCCAGATTTGGCTATATCTTCCTATGGATGACTGTCACTTTGGCTACAAACAAAAATTCCTGGCACTGTCAGTGGGTCTGCTCTCAGGTCTTTTCATAAAAACCTCTATGACAAGGCAACAAAATCAGCTCTGATTGAGACTTGTTTATGAGAAGAAAACAGAATCTGAAATTAGTTTTCACTGACATGTTGGCAAAATTTGCTGCTCAATTACTGTACTGTGCTACAATAAGTACATTAGAGGCATAGAAAACCTCCGAGCGCCACAGCGTCGGCGTGTTATGTGCCGGTCATGAGCTGTGAGTGTATAGTGGACTACACGTGGGAAGACACTACACCTTGCTCACCCCCAACGAGCTCTAGCCTCTGTCCGGCATGTGTGCCCTGGCATACTATCTTCAGTCGACTGTTTATTGCAGTGCATATGTACCTCTTACCTAGAAGGAGTTTCGATTGTTGTGAGGTAAATCTGCCTGGCACAAATACTGTGGTTCCTTGTCACCTTGGTCACTAATTATGTTATTTTTAGAGAAGGTTGAAAGTTTTTAGATAACACAGTTTTCAAAGAACATATCTCTGTGAAAGAAAATAGAGAGTTTTTTGAAATGTTCAAGAATATTCTAGATTTCGACATAGAATCTTCAAAATTATCTAATCATTTGACAGAAGAGTGCTGAAGCTGCCCGTGTATTTGGGGGTTGTGACCAGCGGCTGGCACATGAACGACTTCTTCTTGCTCAGATAACTTATAGAGCTCCAGCCAGGGTTGCCAAATGTTACCGATGCAATTGATGGAACTCACATTCCACTAGCAGACCATCCCAACCACAGAGTCATCCTTGTACTAAGTGATTTTTTCAACATGAAAAAAATTGATTCAATTGTTTTGTAGGGGGTTTGTGATGCTAACAAAATCTTTTGGAATGTTTGTGCAAGTCAACCTAGGGGGTGTATGATGCCAGATAGTTCAAGGTGTCCAGCTTATATAGGGATTTGAAGAATCATGACATTTTGCAAGAACTAGTTGTGGAGGTTAGTAATATGAGGCACCCTCCTTATTTGATTGCAAACTTTGCATATCCTATCCACACATATTTGCAAAAGAATTGGAAATCACAACAAGATGAAAATAAGAAAAGGTATGATAGTGTAATGAATATAGGAAGAATAGTTATTGAAAATACTTTTGGAACTTTGAAAAACATGTGGCCATATTTTGAAGCATCTCAATTCAAGAATAGATAAAACACCAAAGATCACTATAACTTGTTGTTGGTTGCATAATAATCGTGAGTTGTGGAATCAGCTTGACCCTAAGGTTAATCAAGTAGCTACTAGAAATCCATTTGTGGGATTTGTAACCCTCTCTAACAACAGGGAGCCCCATGTTACCAAATGAACACCCAAATGCATAACATTGACATTGGACAATGGACATTGTATTGTCTTTTGATCCAATTCAAATCCAACTCATTTCAAACTAATAATTTGAATCCAATTCAAATGTTTTTCAATTCAATGTAAACTCAAACTCCAATTGAAATCCAAACCAATCCATATTCAATTCCAATTTCATTCCAAATCCAAATCAAATCCAAATTCATATTCACATTCAATTTTAATTGCAAACCAATTGTAATCAAAACCAAATCCATTCCACATTCAATTCTAATTTCATTCCAAAGCATTTCCAAGTTTAATCAAATCCAAACCAATCCAATTCATATCATTTGCAATTCCAATCCAATTGCAATCCAAATCTAAATTCAACCCATATATAATTCTATACACTTGCATTTTTCGTCCAAACCAATTGCAATCAAACCCATATCCAATTCCAATCCAAACCATATGCAATTGCACTTCATAACCAAAATTGTAATCAAATCCATATCCAATTCCAAACCAATGGTAATCATATACAATATCAATTTCAAACCAAACCAAACCAATTGCAATTCCAATTCAAATCCATTGCCAACCATTTCAAATCGAGTCCAAACCAAACTCTAAAACATAGATCTAAAATAAATTTCATGTTTTATTAAATCCTCAAGGAATGAAATTGAACACAAATCAACTCCAAATCAAATCTGAATTCTCAATGCAAATGCAAATGCAAATCCAATCCAAACCAAGTTCACATGAACACCATAAACTAAAACAAAAATCAAACTCTTCTGAAAAAAAACAAACCATGATTTAAACTAATCAAAATAAATTAAGTAGAATTTCTAAAAGGTCGTTTGGCCCTAAAGACTTCTACAAATAATGGTAGTTGGCCTTGCAAAGCCATCTCCCTACCTTGTTTCACTTTCCAAATTTTGTCATGTAATCTTTTTCATCATATGTAGTGTTATCTTTTCAATTTCTTTGACATCATCAAACTTTTTTGATGACGGCACTTGCAATTGCATGGTCACCTATAGTTAATTTCTTATTCTTCTTTTCAAGATTCTTATTCACTTGTCCAAAAAAATGGGGTTGTTTTGTTGCTTCGGTTTTTGGTGTGTCCAACGTACGTGAGGGGGTTTTGTTAAGGGGAATGGTAAATATTGTATACTCATCATCATTTAACACATTCACCTCCTCATGTTCCAAACGCACCCTTTGATATGCCCCATTTGGCACACTTCTGATTCTAGAAAATTACCAAAAATGTTGTCAAAGATTTCATACCAAGGAGTTAATGTTGAAGGTGCCACATTAATCTCTCCTTGCTTAACTTTCTCCTCTTGATACTTCTCCCTCATCCTCAACCACTTGTCTTGTATTTGCTTCAATGTCCTTTATGTATTATTTAAGGAACTTGGCATTGAGTTTCCCTATGAACTCAATCCAAATTCTCTTTGTAAGGGGCTTATGATCATACTCCTAATATTTTTCTTCGCATATATCGCAACCCTAGCTTTGGGCTCGCGATCAAGGCAAAGGGCTTGCAAGGGTGCGAGCCAAGAGGATCCCCGGGAGTCACATCACATACTCCCGGGAGTGTTAGAAAGTGTGAGGGAGTGAACCCTCACATTCCCAAGGCAACTCTCACTTTGGGAGATGGAGTCCCGGTGGACTTCCGAAACTTCAGAGAGCGATTACAAGGGTCAAACCTCAATTTCTTGTGACGTTCTTTATATCATTGAAAAGCTCTTGAAGCTTAGATGCCTAAAATGGGCTCGCATTACTCATTTGGACATCTGAAACACAAGTTATGGCCAAAAGAAGGGCCGGGAGTCGAACTGCCAGTTTGACTCCCGACCACAAAAAGTCGGGAATCGACCCGGTTTACTTAGCTGCAGGGGGCGTGCCACATATCGTTGGAAAGCTCTCGACAAGAGCTACAACTTTGCTTTAGACTACATTGCGATCCGAGGTCTGCTCGCAAAATTATGGGGCTCCAAAGTTGCGAGAGTCCCATTTGGCGCAATTTCGGGATTCCCACTCGGGAGTCCCGGGAAAAATAGCCATTTGGATGTAGCCTCCGTGGAGAGTTGCAGAGTATACTATAAGGGGGAAGGTGGTGGCTTCCCCCAAGTCCGGGCCGTGGTGAGTCTTGTGT
>Ga0116231_10003881_pt1 | contig 30658 bp, 25 predicted proteins | sample S1TSphgellanicum_2_FD_89695 | JGI IMG/M metagenome (GOLD analysis project Ga0116231, IMG submission 89695) | Host-associated microbial communities from peat moss isolated from Minnesota, USA - S1T2_Fd - Sphagnum magellanicum MG | ecosystem: Host-associated > Plants > Peat moss > Unclassified... | reverse complement strand
ATTTTAATATATGTGTTTTATATATGTGTTGTGTATAAAAATGTATTTTTTATATTATAATTAAAAAAAAAAAAAAAACTTTTAATTTTTATATATTTAAAAAAAAAAAAAAAAAAAATATATATATATATATATATAGATATATATATATATATATAGAGAGAGAGAGAGAGAGAGAGAGAGAGAGAGCGAGGAAGGTAATTTTTTTTGTTTTGTTTATATTTATGAGATCCACCGAATCCAGCTAAAAATCTAGGAAGAATTGGAATGTCCTTTTGGTGTTGTTGGAAAGATCTTGATGAGCAGGATTTAATGGAATTTATTTGGTAAGATTTGGATTGAATTTGTGGGAGATATTGACTTTTAAGTGATTTCTTCTGCTGAAAAATTCAAATAAATTTCAAAAAACCAGGTTTTGGAAGGAAAAATCAGTTGAAAACGTGGTAACACTGGGGCCAATGGCACAGGTCACAATAGCCGAACCAGGATGCTTCAGATTGTGTTCTTAGTGTCTTTGGAAAGCTTTCAACAAAGAGGGGTGCATGGGCTTGGTTCCATGATGTTTGGATTTGCTAAGCAAAAGTTCCTGAATATTGAATGACTTCTTCACTGAAAATTAAATTAAATCGTAGCTGAAAATTTAGGAGGAATTGGAATGTGCCTTTGGTGTTGTTGTTGGAAAGATCTTGATGAGCAGGATTTAATGGAAGTTATTTGGTAAGATTTGGATTCAGAATGTGGGAAATATTGAATTTTAAGTGATTTCTGCCGCTGGAAATTCCAAAAATTCCAAAAAACCAGGTTTTGGAAAGAAAAATCAGTTGAGGATGTGGTAACACTTGGGCCAAGGGCACGGGCCACACTAGCATACATAAAGTCACCACCCAAAGCATTGTACATCATTTGAAAAACCCACACCAACAATCACAACTTAAAACTCTCAATCATCATCATTAGCACAAATTTTCCACATATCCTATTGCAATCCATTGCCTTATGAAGTCTATAAAGGTTAACTAAGGACAATACAACAAGAATCAAAATATGTCAAGGCAAATGGAAAGAAAATTTAAAAAACATAACTAATGGATGTTATGGATAAGATTTGATGAAAAATGATTGATATCTTTGTTCATGATGAAAATATTATATGTTTTTGTAATCTATGTCAAATTTTAGATTATATGCCAAAATGCATTTTAACAAATAAATGAATATTTGGCATCTCATTGTTAAATATAATTATGTATTAACATTCTAAATTAAAATTTGCCACAAGTGTGTTTGTGATAAATAACCTTATAAGAAATGAGATAAAATTTGCAAGTAAATACCTTCTAGTGGAATGATTATTTGAGGCACTTGCTACGTGTGTAGAAGAATCACAATCTTTTTTCAATATATATAATAAAGCTAGTTGTGTTTGTCTATGCCATTCCAAACCTAAGTACTTCATTCCCTTCCCCTACCCACCTACACGGATGTGAAAAGTAACATGATCATGTATATGAAAATGCACCTTAATATGTTCCTTTTCATGTCCATGTTATCTATGTTAAATTAAACTAATATTTTTTTCAAGCCTAATTATCTAACCTTGTTCTCTTACACAATATAATTTTGAGATCATGGATTGAATAATGATGAAATACTGGGAACCATAAAACGGAAAAAGAAAGAAAGATGTTGGGGAACGGGCTCGGGATTGGTACGTATTTAATAGCATATATGTATCAAGATTTCAAATAGATTTCAAAATTTAACACATGGATCATATTGCATTAAAAAAAAGTTATATTGTATATTGGTTCAAAAATTTAAAAAAATTATTTCTTTTGTTAGTCATACCCATGAACTTATTTCTAGGTAAAATTTTGATTTCATGTAGCTCAATGAAATAATGGTTGATAGGCTTTTGGATGAGCCCAAGTATTTCCCCATTTAAAAGCCTTTGCCAAAAAACTTGTCACCATAGTAACAAAAGCATTTGATCAATTGCAACACCCATGGAAACCATGTGCATCAAAACTAATGGGATCAATGTTCTTTTCAATAATCAAACATTTGATCAAGTAATGAAATGTCTAATAGCCCTTGATTATAGTTAGATCTATGTTTCAATTTACCTAATTGCAATTGTTGACCAAGCTTCACAATTCAAGCAACAATATGTATCAACATTTATTCTCATCCCATCAACCCTATTACTCTTTCACAAATGCATTTCTTTCTTAATGACATCATCTTCATATCTTGATGCTTTCAAATGACATAATCAATTCATATATCAATGGGTTAATGAACATCTACAACACATAATTGACTAATTTTGTGAATAATACTTAGAGAAAATACAAGGCCAATTGTTCTTATGATGTGTTGACAAGTTGAAATCATTATATGAGGGCCTTTCCACAATTGCATTGATTTCAAATCTTTTTGTTTACCCATGAATTTCTCAAGTAAATGTATAATGATTTTTCAATGGTTGTATGGCCATGTTTGTTTTAATTTATGAATCGTATGAATCCACATCATCCATACATTATCACCATCTTCAATCCATTATTGTCAACAATGACAACACAAAAATAACATTACTAATGGCAGCATGTAAAATTATTAATACATAATTATTTTGGGAAAGGTTGCACCAAATTGTAACCATATTTTAAATAAATCCATAATCATTTTCTTTCATGTTAAATTGATTGCATCCTTAACAATTTGTATGTCTATTTGCAACTTCTCTACTTGTTCAACCACATTCCTATAATGTCCATAGCAGACTATGACTAAATAATAAGCAATGAAATCAACGAAGTATGGGCTTAGACTAATGCTATAAATCGAGGAATTAAAAAGCTAGCATTTTTAATAACATGCATTATTTGCTTATCAACCCTGAAAATGTGTTCCAAATAAAAAATATGATCAATGATTTTCAAAAAAACCCCATCATATAACCAAAGATCCAATTGTCATATTGAATGTCAACCTAATTGAAGTGTGTTTAATGTGACGATTGCATATATATAACCTAGAAATCAAATATGTATCAAACAAAAGAGAAATGTGTGATTGATGATGCCTCCGATTTCATTCTATTTTAAAGCAATATCTTCAAATCTCACATAGTGATATAATGCAAGTGGCAACATTGGTGAGTGACCCAAGGATAGATATTTGAGACTTTATACAAACACATTTAAGTTGAAAATACATGTGATATTCTAGGCCACTTTGTCTTTAGTTCAAAGAGTAAGGAGGAGATCATCAAACTAGGTATATGATGTAGCTAGTCAATTGCTATGTCACAGATAAAGTGTGACAAGGGGTGCATTACACTGTGGGCCTTGCCATTTACATTAATAAGTGTCTTAAGGCAAAAGAAGAATTATGGAAACTCAAATATTTCACCATGCAAAAAATAATCTTCAAAAAATCCTCTAATGAAAACCAAAATCCTTCAAGATATCATATAACTCTATAACTGATCTCAAGTTTCAACACTAGCCAAAATATAATCTTTCAAAAATCCTCATATAAAAATAGACCTATTATTACCTAGGGGCCAAAATCCCTTAAACCACTCTACTCTATAATGAATCTAAACACAATATCCTTGCCTTGGTAGGTAAGGTCAATAAATGGTAAACCCTAAACCCTAATCCTAAGTGTCCATTTCGAAACAATCTTGAATCAATTCATGCATCTCTACAGCTACACTCTCTGACAGGCACCTGGACTCGCACTCCCAATAAAAGAGCATTCACAATTGTACTTACCCAAGTTTTGCATTTTGCACCTGTCAATGCCCATCACTCAAATATTAAAGGCCAATTACCTTACCTACCTTACCTCTTGCATTTTAGGGTTTTTTGGACCTACCTCTTCAAATTTTCGACCCAAAATAATGCAAGACAAACTAGAGTGCTAAAAACCTCAGTGGAAAACAAAAGACCAAAAAAAAACCATGAAAATTTGTCCTTCACAAAGAAAAGGATAGACCAATACATAGTGCTTACTTACCCAGACATATATGTACCTAAATATATTTATATTTATATATATGAAGCAGTTGCTAACATGAATTCAGATTCCATTTCAAAAAAAATTCATCAATTTTTTGTGGTATACAGAAACATTGAATCTATTATTGATTGAAAGCTGATTTTTGAAATGCCATATTAAAAAAAAATTATTGTGAAAAATAATTAATTAATTAATTTTACTAAAAAATTTAAAAAAGGAAAAAACCAATAGGTGATTTTCCTTCTAGCCCAGTAAAGCACTGCCTTTTTTTTAATTTTTTCGTTATTTGACAACCATTTACAAACACAATATTTCATGGGCTCTCTTCTAGTTGGACATGCAGATGTCCTTCAATTTTTTTTCCTTTACCAATAAAGACCTGCTTGATTTCGAAAAAAATAAATCCCATGATAATTGCCTGGTATCATAAGGAAAAAAAAACAAGTGCAAGCATTTCAAAAAACATAATGCCTCTGTCTTGTTTGCAATTAAGTTTTTTTTTATGCCCACCTTTTGCAAAGATAATATTACACAAAGTAAGGTGTCCTCCAAATACTCCAAAAAAAAACTCAAGAAAATCATAAATACCTGCCTTAATTTTTGTAGCATGGTTAGACAACCATTGTCAAGCACAAGAACTCAGCCAGGATCTTCTGAAACGGAAGAAATCTTCCACAGTGGAAGCTCACACCCACCCATTGAAAATTAGGGGAGCTTTATCCGATGGAGAAGGGTAGGGCTCTCAGCCCTTCCTTGTTGTCTGGTTCTTGTCACTATGGTGACCGCCCTCAATCCCAGGCAAAAAATGGTGATGAATAGTTTTGCAAATAGAAATTTCATGCAGCCAATGGGATGGCTCAGCATGCACTTGTTTTTTTCCTTTTAAGTTTTGGGTTTGGGGGGGGGGGGAAGAATTTTTTTAAAAAGTTTATTTGTTCTCAACATGTTCCTTTCAAGTTCCCAATGGGTTCCCATCCGGTTCACAATAACTTCCCTAGGCTCCCAATAGCACCTCACTTTAATCCCATATGTTTTTTGATTAGAGATTCCTGAAGTTAAAGTTTCACTCTATTGTGTTTAGAAGTGGATTTTCAGTTCTTTGCTCTAATCACCTTAGTTATCTAAACAAAGATATAAAAAAACTATGTACAATTCTAGTTTGTTGGTTATTCAAATCCAAAGTTCTCCCCACGCTCATTGCAAAAAAAAAGGTTACATTTGCAAGGCACCCCCAACTAATTAATATGAAACATAATATGTACAGTAGCCTCCCGCCTAAGTACGTATCGGTTTAAGTACACATTATTTTCTCGAAAAAATAGGGTTCAGATTTATTTAGTTCAGCATGTCATGGATTGTCATTTGGTGCAAGTTTTGAAGATTCTTGCGTTTGGCTTTCAAGGTGACAACCCGGACCTTACTTTGAAACGATTCAAACAACTTTTTAAGATCATCGAACGTTTCCTTAACCTCTTCTCGAACTTCGGAGCAGAGCAACTGATCCTCTATATCAACAACTTGCTTATAAAATGAGTCGAATCCCTTAAATACAACGGTGTTTCCTAAACCCGAATCTGACGCTTGAGAGGTAAGAATGTCATCATCATTGTCATGATCTAGATTCTTTTTAGGTAATCTTCATCGTCTCCAAAAGCTTTTCAACGTCTTCCAAAATTGTAGTTGCAAATTTTTCACTGTTTTCATCGTCGACATGGACAAATTCTTCAAGCTCGTCTTGCCCAACAACAAGATTTAAAGCTACGATAGCTTGTGCAACTTCGGTCCCTAAATCCTCGATCTTGTTCACTACTTCCTAATCGACTTCTAATGTCATTATTTCTGCCTTGATAAATGCATTTTTGATAGAGTTTGGTGACACAGATTGCCAAGCTTCTTTGACATAACTCACAACATCGAGCAGGTGAGTTGGATTTTCGTATGCATTTCCAATAACACCGCATTGTAATCTCCGCCCCTGCATTTTCTTTCAAAGTTTCGCCTCTTCATCCAATTCATAGAAGTCAAGAACATCCTTGAGATAGAGATATTTGAACCTCTTCTTCAGAGCTACGATTATGCCCATATTGCAGGGCTGTTTCCAACTTGTGCAATTTGGGGGAAAGAAGACAGTCCTAACATTGTCACATTCAAAAGCCTCAAGGTGTCCGAGGGCATTGTCCAACAACAAAAGAACCCGACGTCCGGTTCATTTTTTCACTTCTGGAAGAAACATTTCGTTGAACCGCTTCTAGCACGTAAACGCCCATCCAAGCTTTAGCTCGACTGAAATATGGAACAAGCCACTGGCGGCCTTTGATACAGGCACGTGCTTTCCGTTTACCGATCAATGCGCAAGGAATTTTGTGAGTTCCCACAGCGTTGGTGCACACAATAAAAGAAACCCAATCTTTGGATTTTTTCTTCCCTCTAGTGGTTGATATGTCCTCATCTGGCATTAAAAGGCTATTGGTAGTAGGCGAAAAAACAGGCCGGTCTTGTCCATATTGTAGATGTTTTCAGGATCATATTGGGTAATAATCGCGTAGAGGTCGTCTAAAGTTGCAAGCAATCCAGTATCAGATTTGTTGACTTCAGTTCATTCTCTGTGAAGCAGCATTTTTTGCAACCTTTGGCGCACTCTGAATCGACTTAACCATTGCCAGGATACCTTGAAGTTCGTTTCCAGAATCGATAAACTCGATGCAATACTTTTCGCTTTGGCGATGGCGAGAGATGGCGAAATAGGAAGATTGGCACGACGTACGTTGTCAATCCATATGTAAAGCATGTCTTCAAGCTCAGTGAAACGACCAACAGAGGATCAAAAAGTCTTCTCTTTAGCTTCATCAGACATTAAGGCAGATCGCTCTAGGATTTGCTCCCACTTGTCCCACACCTTTCTGATAGCTCCTTCACTAACATCGTATTCGCGCGTTATAGCCCTTTTACTTGGAGCATCCGTCTTGCTCAACTTCGCTATGATTTCACATCGTTGGGATTCATTGAGGCGTTTCCCGTTCAGTTTCTTCGACATTACAATCGAATCAAGCGATTAGGAAGTGATTCGTTCAAAGTGCGCACCTACCAACTAAGTATGCACAATCCTCCCAGGTTCAAGTTGCGTACTTAGGCAGTAACCTCAAGTTGCATACTTAGGCAGTAGGTTACTGTACACCCAATACAAAAGCAACAAGCAAAAACGCAAAATTTTTAAAGGTAGAGTAGACTGGCCCAACACCAATTGCCTACTTATCACTAAACACTTATTTATAATTTCATCGTATGTGCTTCATTTTGAGTGATTTAAAATGTTATGGGAGTGCTACCTGAAGCTCTAGAAATCCTCTTTGAAGTGCAAATGAAAAGGAGTAATGAAAAAGTAATAAGGAAAAAAATAAGTTTCCAAACTTACAAGATGCATTTTTTTTCTTTTTTCTTCTTTTTGAACCCATCTCACTTTCAAAACTCATAACTTTCTTATTTTTTATTAATTTTGAACAATATAAAATATTATAGAAGTGCCACCTGAAGTTTTACAAATCAATCTTTGAACTCTAATAATAATAAAGCAACATACAAGAAATTTTTTGGGTGTTTAAGAACTGGCCTTTGTAATGTTTGGTGGTTTGGTTTTTTGAATTCTTGACCATTAATTTATTTTTTGACAATAGTTAGTATGTCCGATGTGCCAAGAGGAGAGATTCAAGTCTTGTTTGGACACCAGAAACAACGGAGTCCTCCCTTGGATCCGGCCTGCCCTTGAGCGCTTAAATGTTCGGTCATCAACCAGTCTACTCTAGAGATAGAGTAAGAAGGTTTGAGTTCAGGCATTTTACAAAAAATTGATTTCCAAAAAAGAAACGCTCTCAAGAATGGCGTTTTGTTCTTAGTTAGCCCCTTTATATTGGCACGTACAGCCACCCACCAACAAAAAGCACCAAAAGCCCCCAAAAAAAGAGCCAGCGAACGACATATTGCGCGAAACGAGAGCGCTCATATTTCGAATTTCAAAATCCAAATTACAAACTATCAAACGCACTAGCTCTCCCACTCCCTCCGTCCCCCGACTCCCGCCCCTCCTCTCCCACGCAACACTACTTTTGCCTCTCCCTGTCTCTCTCGCCTTCAAATTCCAGCTTCCATCATCCCTGTTTCCCATGTTATGAGCTTCTCCTCCCATCCTCTTTCTCTCTCTTTTATGCCCTGCTGCTTTTTCCTTTTTCTTTTACTTTGGGAGTTTTCTGGATCTAAACTCCTAGTTTTTTGGGCTGAGGTTTCTTCGGGCTTGTGGATTTGTCTTTTCAGGTTTTCTGACGTCGTTAGGATTTGTCTCTACAAGAAGAGAGGGACGGACGAGAGAGAGGGGGAATAGGGAATTGTGGAGGGAATTTTGTTTGTTTGCAATTATGGTTCCAGATTTGGAGCTATTTCAGGGGAATGAGGATAGTGACATTTTGATGAGGCGAGAGATGGGTGCTAGTGATTTATTTGAAGAGGATAAAGAGAACATGTGTGTGGTTTCGGAGGATGTGGTGGGGTTGTTGTCGTTGCAACGGAGTCCATTGCCTTTAGGGTACCTGAGGTCGCCTCTGCAAGACATTACTGCTGTTCTCAGCTCCCTGAATGTATGTTTCTTTTGGCTCTCTTTAGCTCATTTCGTGTGTGGTTGTAAATTTTATACTTGTGAATTTGATGAGGCAATTGCTCTTATTAGGGTAGTCTTTTATTCTTACATGTCCATCCTACTGTGATCATTGTGGCAATTCTTGTCTCGAGATCTCGAGTTTGTAATCTACTTGATCTTTTAGTCTGTCTCTTTCTCAAAGGGCACAGCATTTTGATATCATCCTGGGTTCATGGTGTAGTTTATCTTGATATGTTGCCTGATCGTGTTTGGAGCTATGTTCTGATGCTTTTCTCTATTTCATTCTTAAAGCAGACAAAGGAGGATGAAGATGAATGTGGCAGACATAAGAAGTGCTACCAGTGTAGGAGTCAACAGAAGCTATTAATGCAGGAATGCCAACCATTTCAGGAGGAGGTGGCTGCAACAAGCTTCCAGATAAGTCCATTGGGGCAATGCACAGTACTGGAATGTTCAGAAAGTGCAGGCCCCAGTGAATCAATGGCTCCTGTGAAACAGGAGCTCATGGGACACTGGAGTGCTTCAAATAAGGTTGCAGAACAGAGCAGAGGGACCATACACTCAAGTCTAATGATAGAAAAAGAGTCCAAGACACAAGATAAGTTCAACCACTGTGTTGCAGTAAGTTTGCATCTGGCAAAGAAAGAGCATCGGGTAATTATGCCTTCAAATCTCTGCAATGGTGTAGATCCCAACTCACCAAGCAGCCAGAAAATGAAGAGGAGGAAACCATTTGTAAAACTAATTCCAGGGCAAAGTGTGCCAAGGTTTCGATACCCATCAAAGACAGCTCTTTGTAATCTCTCTCACCCCCAGGTAGTATGGGTTGTTAATTCTTCAGAGCAAGATGTGTGTGCTTGAAGGCTTTTCAGAAGCATTGACATCCTGCAGGTGTTCAGCTGCTCAATCTCCTTTGAGCCCTAATCAGATACCAGTGACTTCTGCTAAACTTCTACAATTCTGAAGAACTTGATTTTCACTTTTGCCTATGTGTAATTGACAGCATCCTGGAGATTTTGTAGATCATGAAACAGAGGTGTTTCAATTGTCATTCAAGAATCTTTGAAGGCAGCGTAGTTCTCTCCAACAATTTGGCTCCCATGAATCTGGGTGTTGCAATTCTCATACAGGAAGCCTTTGAACAATGAATTCATCTCCCGCAAATCTGGGTGTGGACAGGGTTTTAGTTTAAGACAGTTGAGAAACTTCTCACAAAGTGAATAAAATTTTGAAATGCACAAAGCTTCCTGCCAAGTTGTGTGAGTCTTTGTGACACTGCTCTCTATGTTGGAACATGTTATAAAAAACTGGTAAGCAGTTGATCTTAGAACTTCATTCCATGAACACTTGCTTTGAAATGAAGAGGCAATGTCTTAACCTGTGGTGCTCTCAAAATTGGGCCTATTCCCATTGCTAGATGTGAACTGCCCCCAATATTGTTCACTGCAAACTTCACAAATTGGAACAAAATCATGATCAATTGTAGATCATAATCTACAAATCTTCATGAGAGATTCTCCACACTTGATATAAAGGAAGTCAAGTTAGTCAAAAACTTAGTCTCCATAATGCAGAACTTATAATGTACAAACCCCCAGGACTTGTTTATTAGGAGAAAATGACCTGAAAAGAACATAAGGCAGGGCAAAATTTGACCTTACTAACATCTATATGACAGGTGACATTACCTCAGAAAACAAACAACTGCAACAAATTTTCCAACCTTCACTGGAAACACTAGGAAGGAATCAGTAACCTCAAATGCTTCCTCCAAATTGGAGGCAGGTAAACCTCTTCTTCAGGAGGAAAACATTGCCTTGAAATCTATCAATCTCTTATCATTTCTGGAATGCATTGCTAATAGAATGAGCTACTATGTCATTTCCATTATTACCAAGAACATCAGCTTTTGTTGACATAGTTGACCTGTTTCAAGCTCTCATAGGGCTTACATCCATGGGATAACTGCCCAGGACTCTGAGGAAAGTTGCAAATTCCTGCATATACCACATGCATACAGCTCAGTCACAAGCAAGTTAATGATGTTCATGGCATGCAAAACAACTCCCTTGCTTAGAATCCATATCTGGCCCCAGAATTTGCGGCAATAACTGAATTACACTAGATTCAAAGGAACCCTCCCCAAGCAATTTTATTTGAGTTCAGCTTCCACAGATTCATGCAATAGGAATATTTGCAATGTCAGAGCTGAAAAACATTTCTATGAAGGTCCTACCTGCAGGTGTCTCAAAGCATTTTGTGACCGCTGGTCAGCCATTGATGCCTCAAAATCCACATAGAACAGGTAGTCAAAATATCTGCCAAATGCATTTATTGATAAGACCCAAGAACCCCAACAGTCTTGCAGCATTCAGTTTCTTGCAAGCAAATTTACAACCTGACATTTCCTCCAGGCAGTCCCATGAGACAAAAAAGGAAACACAATGGCAACAAACACATAGTTAATCAAATCGAGGTTCTCTTATGACAAGAATCCAACTGCAGTGTACAGGATTTCAAATAGACTAACCTGGAAGTACCATTGTTGTTATCATCTACTACCCGCAATGGCCTTTTTCTCTGTGGTCGACTCTCAATCTGCCAAAATCAAGTCATGAACATAAGAGCGACAGAACCTCTTTGTGCAGTCTAAACTCTGACAGTGCATCTCACAGGCAAGTGATGAGTAGTACCTTTGTCAAGTTAATACTCCTGAGTGCAAACACTGCAAGTGCCTTGAACAAAACTCCTGGTCCCTCCTCCAGAGTGAAGACAATACTCGTCTGCAACAACAACAAATGTAAGAACAGAAAGGATATATTGAACGACATTGAGTCATTAAGGACCACGTCATTTGCATTGTCCTGCCACAGGTACAAAACTTGCTACCTATCTCTAATAGGGACATCTATATGTTGTAGCGATAGATGTAAAGACATCAATTGTATGACAGTGGTAACATTTCACGCACATGCTTATGGAGACACAAAATTACTTTATGCTGGTCATTATATTTCTAGCAAACCTATCTAGAACATATTGCTGCCACAACATCAGGAAATAAGATACCTTGAACGGCCTGTCAGTTCTTGGAATAATAGGCTCCCTTGCCAGCATCAGGAAGCGGGTCACATTGTCTAAATCATCCTGCACCATAGCATGACTACTATTAGCACATTCTCTTCTCAATTGTCAACCAACCTCTGCTTCTTCAAACCTCACAAAACCCTGCTATGCAAGGATTTGATGACATTCCTCCTTAAGCCCTGCCAGGAAAGTTGGAAGCAGATTCAAAAGATGCATAGACAATGGAAAACAGCTCAAAACACATTGCATGAACTCTACTCTCCTACCTGGAAACTACCTAGACTTACATCCTGTTATGCAAATCTTCATACACACCTGAATCCCATCCATAAGTATCTCAAGACCATATATCTCTGCAGCCCGAGCACTTGCAACTGCTCCTGTGTCCCGCAAGTTATGAGCAGAAACAAACTGCAAAACCATCCTCTCTTAATTGGAGACTGGACAAATGACTTGGATTGCAATCTATGCCACAAGCACAGAGTTAACACCAACTACACTGCAGCCAAAACAACTCTTCTACTCAAACAGGTTCAAAACAAAAAACCTGTGATGAGACTCCATCAATCTAAGACCAGGAAGCACAAAAGCTACCAGCAGAATAAACAGGGACTTCTACCTTCTTCACCTTGACTGTTTAACTTTGCAAGGGGTTCATCAAGCATCACAAGTTGTTGGCTTAAATGTGTGGAGTTAGGCCTGGCATACCTGTGCAGCACCTGCTGTGTCATCTACAGCCTCCCGAGTCACACCTAGAGTCGTCAGGGTTTGCTCACATTGTGCAAGGGCCTGTGTTATGCAGAAAGAAGACCAGTCACACAAACTGTGAAGAGGGCTACAATGGGAAGAGATATTTCTGTACAAGGACTTTATGTGTTACAAAGCAGCCTTTGCCCTACGGTTAGAAAGTGACTAATAACCTGTGGGTGACTCAAAACTCGTTGCAACTCCTCCTTCTTCACACCTGGTATCCCTAAGAGGCAATGATGAACTGCAAGTTGAACTTCCCCAACTATATGCAGACGGTGCCGCAGCAGAAGATCATAGTTCCGGTGAATGCTTCCACCAAGTGAATTCTCTATTGGTAACACTGCTCTATCAACTAACCACAGTTCAACCGCCTGCAGCAAGGGAAAAGATATCAGTAAGGAGATAGCATCAGCAGGGTAATAGTAAGGAGAGAGCATGAACAGGAAATGAAGCTCTACCAGGTATGGAGCAAGAACAACACATCCAGGGACCATAATGAACAACAACTAACCTACTTTGACAAGATTCTAAATAATACAGCAGTACCTGGAAAGCAGCTTCAAATTGTTCACATGGGACGGCTTCACAACGTGGGTAGGCTTTAGCAGCTGCAGCTTCACTGTATGCACCTGGAACACCCTGCAGATACGCACAAGTCCCCAGATAATGTGAGTCTAATCAGCAAAAATTGTGGCAGTTGGAACCAGCTGAGAAGGATTCAAGCAGATGATTCCAGCAAATGGCAGACTGCATTTGCAAAGTCAAAAGCAGGCATCATCCATTATGTTTCCAGAAGCATAAAATCAAGAGGAAAAAACTGCAATCACCTGATAAGCTACACGTAAGTCAGATCCGTGCCTTGGAGGTAGGGCCAAATCTGAAATCGACAAGGGCTCTGCAAAGGAACCGCAGACATGCGTTCAGTGCAATGCAGTAAAGCACAATATGCTGATGAAAACATCTTGTACTTAGCCACAAGGCATCTTGCGCATGAGCGGCAGCTACAACAACTAGAAAGGCAAGCTCAAAAGCATGTAAATACCTATATGGAAAAGCTTGGAATGGCAATCCTCCGTCGGTGGTTCAGGAGTCCTACATGACAAGAGAAAGCCAATTCGGTTCGGGAGTTTGTTTTTTTCAACTTACTTGGGATTTGCAGCGAGACTAACTCTTTAGTTGAGACTACCGGAGGCTCCTCCTCCACGCCTCCTAAGGGTTGCAAATGTTCTGCGGTCTTCTCTTTCTCGAGTTTTGCAGGAGAGGCCCCCTGGTTCTTTGGGACAGTACCTGATGTCTGCCACTGCTGCTGAGCTTCACGGCCGGTAACTTTTTCCAGAAAAGAGCTCGACGCAGGCCAGGAATTCTCATTCGATGCCGCCGCCGCTACCGCCGTGACTCTCAAGACGCCAGCAGCCACGCCATTGTCGACGAAGACGCCGCCAGCCGCGGCGCCGTTGTTACTAAGCCTCAGCGCTTTCATCGGGATCCCACCCGCAGGCGCCGTTGCATTCTTGCACACGACGTTCGCGAACACAGGAGACTCCATAGCTCCCATTCGACGCGAAGGACACACTATCAACGCCATGGCCAGTATTACAGCTCTCTTTCTTCTTTCTTTCTTTCTTTCTTGTACTGTCTGTTTCTTCAAAATTGTTCCGAGAGAAAACCTCAAGTTCTTCGCTCTAAGACAAATTTCCAAACCTAACTCTTAGGGAACAGCAGCTCTTCACTTCCAAAAAAAGGTTTTCCGAAGACGTTTCTTGCGCATCCTTCTTGTTCTTGTTGTTCTTCAGAATTATCCGGACGACGGAAGGGGGGAAGAAAAAAAATCCCAAAAAGAATCGCTTCCTTTTTCACTCCCAAATCCACGTTTTTCTTCTTCTTCTTCCACAGCTACCTATTTCTTGAGCAGCTTTGTTCCTGAGACGACAGAGAACTTAAGAGGAGAACCTCGGTTTCCTTCACTTCGAAAGCAATTTCCGAACAGATTTTGAACCAAAGAAAAAAATCCTCACCATACTACGCCAATGTTCGGTCGTCAACAGCATACGAAAGGAAAGCAAAAGCTCGAATTCTGTGGGCGATGGAGAATCGCTTTTCCTCTCTGTAGAACGGCGTTCCAAAGAGAAGAAAACAAGGAAAGCTGCCTCTTTCTCTTTGAAACGCATTTGTGAGGAAGACGGATCCAGGTGCCATAGTGCCACGTCACTTCGTCCCCTGGACAGTTTTACAGTCATCTCTGTATCGCCAGAGAACTCAGGTCCAGGTGCCAATAATGACACGGCATTTCATCCCCTCGACAATTTGTTTTACCCTCAACTTTGTACCAAAGGTATTTTATTAATGCCTACCACAACTTTGTAGTAGCAAAGAACTCAGGTCCAGGTGCCAATAGTGACATGTCATTTCATTCATCCTCTCGACTGTTTATGTTACCCTCAACTTTATATCATAGGTATTCATTAACAACTTTGTATTAGCAAAGAACTCAGGTCCAGGTGCCAGTACTGTCACGTCACTTCGTCCCCTCGACCCTTTTGCCCATAACTTTGTATCATCATCGTATTCATTATCTCCTTCAACTTTGTATGAGCGAAGAACTCAGGTGCAGGTGCCAATAATGCCACGTCACTTCATTCCCCCCCCCTCGACCGTTTTACCCTCAACGGTGAATTATATACATTTTGCCTATCCTCAACTTTGTGGCATTTTTTTGACCTTAGCTTTATACCACCAGTAAAAGAAAACATTTTCCCATTTATGACGAACTTTTCTGCTTTATTATTATATAAAAATTTAAAACCCAAATAAAATCTGAGTAGATATTCAAGAAATCTGAACAATTTCTCCAACAAAATAAATTCTTAAGAATTCCTTTGATACTCTCTATCAAATTTAAAATGAAATCCAATCAATAGGAGAAGCCTCTTTCTTTTTCACAAATTTAAAAATAATAATAAATAATAAATAATAAATATTTTTTTTTAAAAACCTTAAGAATTTCATCTTGCATACCCTTGATTGATGAAGAGGTTTTTCCAACTCATGAAGTCACCATGTCTTTGGACCCTAGTTTGACCCTTTAAATCTTCAAGTGAGTATAATAATAATAACTATGCTTCTTGAGGTCTTATTTCTGTGTGAAGAGAAAAAGTGAGCTCTCTTTATTGAAAATCATATGCAACTTTTTAAATAAACTATTCAAGTTCCCTATTACAATAATCAATGCCTTGGTTCTTTAACCTTTTGACTTCAAGCTTTTGTTTGTTTGTTTGTTTGTTGTGCACCTTATGGTAGTTATGAAATTAAAGGACTCTCAACTTGACATCTTGACTCAAGTATGGGGGAAAGAGGGGGAGAATAAATAAATAAGTAGTATTCAACCATTAGCTGCATAGCTTTACTTTTTTTCCTTGGACTTTTTTTTTTTGTGAAGCTTCTATGAATGGCTCTTTGTATTAAAGAATAGAGTATTATTGGCAAATTTGAATTTTTCTTTCTTCACACATGAATGGCTAAAGTAGTAAATTTGTGACTCGTATTAATTAGTTGTTTGGGACCTTTTTAAGTTCTTTGTTTTTCTTTTGTGGTGGACATCTTTGATTGCCCTATCACAAAAATAATTAATTAAACTTGGGATAGTCCCAATGTAAATATGTTGTAATCTCATCCTTTGGACTGGTTATATAGGTCACAAGAGTAGAACTAGGGGGGGAAAAGATGTGGGATAAAGTGAGGAGCTATTGGGGACTTGAGGAACATGTTGGGAACTTGATGAGAACACAACGAAAACTTCATAAGAAGGAACACTTTAAGAACAAAAGAAAGCAAACATCCCCACCTTCCCCCCAAAGGAAAAAAAAACATGGCCCCTTGGGTGCATGCTACCTCACCTCATTGGCTACAAGAATTTTTTTTGCTTACTTGAGTTCTTTGTCATTTTTGGCTTAGGCTAATAGCATTGGCATGGACTATGGGTGTATATTCTCATGAAAAAGGAATTAGAATTGATAGGTCCCATACATTTCCAAGGGACATCCTCTAGGCCTTGGGTGAACCAACAACACCCCCCACTTGCACCATGATACAAACCCCAAAATCTTTTTAAATTGCTTCTAAATGTTAATTACAAATATCCCATGCTTAGACTAAGTGACGATGTTTGAGTCCAAATCTAGATAACATTTTTTGGGCTTAATATGGACACCAAGAGGCCTCACTCAAACCTGATGGTACCAATGTAGGTGTTGGTTCACCTTTGCCCATCACCTTTGTGGTAATAAATATTGCATTATTTCTTATTGTGGTGATGAAAACCTTAGCCTTCCAATGACAAAAATTAGCAAAGTGACAAATTTATATGGACAATTTTAGTATATGTGTGATGATTTCAATTAATTTATTGTCAAATTTGGAAACTAAAAAATTAGAGCCTAAATTGGTCAATATGAATTTAATTTTCTCAATGGATTATTTAGTGTTAAATAAAGGATCTATGTTCAACTTTATTGTGTCAAACAAACAAATATAGGTTTCACAACATAAAAGACTATTCAAAATATAAATTTTAAACCTTTGAGTTTTGAAATTAAAAAGTAAGTAATCTATGAAGAAATTGTTACCCCCATTGTTTTCAAAAAAGCAAGTGTTTTCAAGTGTTTTTTAAAACATATTTTAAAATCTATTCCTTCAAAAATAATTTTACTTTGAAATTTCTTTTTTACAAATCATGTTAAGAATTTTTTTCAAATAATTTTCAAATAATTTTTTTTTTTTACAAATTATGTTAAGAATTTTTTTTCAAATATTTTTCAAATAAAATTGACAAACACTTAGTGCATTCAAAGGATCTTTCATCTACATTATTTTCTTATTTAAGTCTTCAACTAACATTAACCAAATATATTCACTCCCACTTCTTGATGGATGATTATAATATAATTAACCTAGAATAATGTTGCATGGATAGAAAAAGACATTTAACATTCCACCTTCGATGTAAGTATAATAATGGAAAAGGTAATTCAAACTTTTGTTGGTTTGATTGAATTGGAAATGTGATCATAACTAGTTTACCCTAAGCTCAACCTTGTCATGAAATAATTTTTCATATGTTGAAATAACGGATTATTGTGAAAATATGAAATTGAGGTGTCAAAAATCATCATTATTATGACATACTATAGTAAGAATAATTTAGTTCCTCATATGACATTTATATAATTAACTATTGTAGATCATGAAAAAGAAAATAACTTCAAATGCTTTAAAAGATGAATTGATTTTTCAAAGCATAACACATATTATATTTGTCTTGTCAACTTTGACATTGACCCTAGATTATGTTTTTCAAATGTCAAAACCTTTTGACCTTGAATTTGTTGAAAGGGAAGAAGGATTAAACACATATTTAATTAATTCTAGACTTTGAAAAAGTCCAAAAATAAAAACAATGAATTTTGAGAGTTTAAAGATAAATAGAATAACATATTTAACCTGGTGGGCACCAAACAAAATGTTGAAATGACAAATTTGCATAAGATTTTTTTTTCACCATGAGAACAATTAACATTCATGACAATAGATAAACCTCGTGGTTACTAGTTATTAAGAACTAGAAAACCATACAAAGAGCAGTGCAAAACAAAAAACATTGCACAACATCATCAAGTAAACAATTCACTAGCAAAATCAAACAACCAAATTTGAAATATCTATTAAATTTTCCTAAAATATAACCTTTACTATGCTTAAATGTACATCACTTAAATTAAGCCCACACCTAAATGACCTAAGTAGTAAAATCCTATTTCATTTTGAATTTGGCCTTTAAGGTTGAGCCTTTTCAATTGGTTCATCCTGAATGGCCTTCTTTTTTTAAATATTTCTTATGTCTTGGATGTTTATGGTGCATCTATTTATATTGCTCATCATTTGGAAAAGATGACAAACAATATGAGACAAACTTTTGGGAAGGAGAAACATTTTCATGTCCACATAACATTAAAGCCTTTTAGTTCACACAACATTATTCTTAAATAACTATGTAAGATACATTAAATAAATAAATAAATAAAGAGGTAGGTAAATATGTATCTTAATTAAATAAAAATTAGTAATAGTTAACGTTTAGTTATTTAGTTATATAATTTTAGTCATATTATAAATCTTTGAATTATATCAAATATCAAGATAATTATAATGTATTATATTGTTGATTGATAATTATAACAAAATTATAACTAATCCTTACAAATTTGGCCTAATTCATTATATATTATCAACAATGTATTTGTAATAATTAATATTACACTATTTAATTACACATTCATTAGTGTATTTTAGGTAAATAACTAGTTAACCAACTAGTAATTTATCATAAGTATATAAATGGCCTACCTTAGCCTATATAACTAGGTTACCTGCAAGCTAAAATATAAATAAATAGGTGGAATATAAATAAGGTATGTATGTATAAATACACCTGCATATAAGCTAATTATATTTAGGTTATTTAGCCACATACTTACATTACATATGTTACATAGGTGGTTAATTTAACCTAGGAAAAATGAATTACGAGAAAATTAATGATTACTAAACAAATAATGACTAAACCAACCAAAAATTAAAAATAATTATGGAAAAATAACCATTATTAAACTAATTATGCTTCAATTAACCATATTGAAATAAATATGGTGAAACTAACCAATGAATAAATATTTTATGACTAAACTAGAAATGATCGAACTAACCATGAGTAAAATAAATATGGCCAAACTAATTAAAGAATAAATAATTTATGGTTAAACCAACCATGGCTAAACTAAACATAAATAAAATTAATATGGCTAAAATAACTAATAAATAAATATTTTATGGTTAAACAAACTATGCATAAATTAATTATGGCTAAAATAAAAATGGTTAAAATATTTATAACAAAATTAACCATGATTAAACTAGAAATGGTTAAAACCATGAATAATGCATTTGGCTAAACTAACCACTAATAAAATTAATATGGTTAAATTAATTAATAAATATATATTTTATGACAAAACCAACTATGCAAAAATTAATTCTAGTTAAAACAAACATGAATGAAATAATTATGGTTAAAATCAAAATGGTTAAAATAATTATGGTAAAATTAACCATGGCTCAACTAGAAATGGTTAAACTAACCATGAATACATAATTTTGGCTAAACTAACTATTAATAAAGTTAATATGGCTAAACGAATTATGAATAAATATTTTATGGCAAAAATCATTATGCAAAAATTAAATTATGGCTAAAATAAAAATGAATAAAATAGTTATGACAAAATTGATCATGGTTAAATTAGAAATGGTTAAACTAACCATGAGTAAATAAATATGGCTAAACTAACCATTAATATAGTTAACATGGCTAAATTAATTATGAAAAAATATTTTATGGCAAAAATAATTGTGAAAAAATTTAATTATGACGAAAATAATTATGACAAAATTAACCATGGTTAAATTAGAAATGGTTAAACTAACCATGAGTAAATAAATTTGGCTACACTAATTTTTAATAAAGTTAATATCATTAAACTAACTAATGAATAAATGTTTTGTGGCAAAACTAGCTATGCAAAAATCAATTATGGCTAAAATAAACATGAATGAAATAATTATGGCTAAACTAAAAATGATTTAAATATTTATAGAAAAATTAAACATGGCTAAAATAGAAATGGTTAAACTAATCATGAGTAAACCCTAAAACCTAAACTAACCACTAATCAAATTAATATGGCTAAACTAACTAATGAATAAATATTTTATGGACAAAATAATTATGGCAAAATCAAACATAGCTAAACTAAAAATGGTTAAACTAACCATGAATTAATAAATTTGGCTAAATTAACAACTAATAATTTAATATGGCTAAATAAACTAATAAAAAAAATGTTTTTATGTTAAAACCAATTACGAAAAAATTAATTATGACTAGAATAAACACGAATGAAATAATTATGGCTAAAATCAAAATGGTTTAAATAATTATGGCAAGACAAATAATGGCCCAATTAGTAATGGTTAAATTAATTATCATGGCTAAATTTATTATGGTTAGACCAACTATTGTTAATTTAACCATGGTTAAATTATTTATAGTTTCTGTAAGATGGTTTTTTTGCATCCCCTACCCCACGTCTACAAAAATTTCTTCATGTCGAACACCTTGCTACGTTTTGTTGCTCCCTTTAATGCTCCCTTTCCTGGGCTAGCTCCTCTACCTATTTTTTCTCTTCACAGCAAGAAAAAGAATAATAATAAGTAACTAGAACAATCAAATGTAGTTAGAAAATGAAAAGAAAAAAATGAAATGAAATTTTAGAAGTGATAACACAAAAGCCTAATTTGAATTGTCAAAGTTGAAAAGGTCTAGAGATGAAAGAAGAGGTATGAAAAAAAAAGTTGTGAGATACATTAGAAGAATGTGAATAAGGGGGAGGATGGAAAAAAAAATGGAAGGAATGAAAAGAAGGGCATTACCATAAGCCACCACCTCTTCGTCTCCACCCCTTGCAATTATGAATTTGCAAATGATAGCATGGTTTCACAATTTTCATTTTCGTATTAATATGTTAAAGTGGCGATTTTGGATATCTAGGTTTAGATAGAAATCTCCTATTACATTTCTAATTCAACAACCTATTGAAACTTGTAAAAAAGTTCTTACCATATTTGACGTCTTTTTTTTTCAAAATGTGCCAATGAAATGTTTTTTTAAAAAAATTCAAATTATTATTGTCATGTCGAATGTTGATGAAATTTCAACCAATGGTTCTTCTTTAGGTGTTGCCATATTCTAGTTACTTTTTCATAAACTAAATGTTTTTTAAAAATAATTTGGAAAGAATATTCCAAGTTAAATGTAGAAGGAATATTCTAGACTAATTCAAAAGGGATGTCCTAGCATAATTCAAAAACTATATTCCAGAATAATTCAAAAGGAATATTGCATAATAATTTGGAAGGAATCTTCCAAAGTTATTTAACACAAATTATATTCTAGAATAATTGAGAAAAAATATTTCAGAATAACTTAGAAATGAAAAAAAATCGGGAATATTTTAATAAATTTTTGAAATGATGAATTTAATAAATATAGCTACTATATAAAAATTTGTGACGTGGATAATATCTTATTTATTTTGATGTTTTCAAGATGTTGTTTGAGTTTTTTGTTTTCAAGATCTTGATTCTAGAAGTCTAAGACTTATGTCACTCCAAAGTCTTGAAATTTTGAGGAATGAGAGCTATAATGTTTAATGGCTATAATCTATAGACTATTGTGTAGACCACAAGGTTAAATATTGGTTGCTTATAATAGAGTTGTTGTTTAATGATTATTGACAACAAATTCATTAAAGATTGACGCTATGAATAACCAAACTAATTATAAGGCTAACAATTGGTAAATCCTAATATTCTACCATTAGTTCAATTGTAGTTTCTGTTCTTGTACATGTTTATTTCCATTCATGCAAAATTTGTAATAGAAATCCATACTTCATCCATAATATTTCAACAACCATAATATTTCCCATAGCCCAAGTATATGCACAGTTATGAATATGTCATAATTATGCCATAATTTTACTTCTCATCATGATATGTAGGGAAAAACATAAAAATACAAAAAAAAAAGCACAAAGATCATGGCTCTATTTTCTATTGTTCTATTTTCTCGTCTTTGCACTCCCACATTGGTACTCATTCTTGGAGAAGAAAAAAACTCCCACATAATTTAAATTCCAACTTAGCAAGGTAATCTACGCTACCATGTAACTACTAATTCATTTGTTTTGTCTAGCCTATCTAAGAATAAACATTACAATTTTACCTATTCTTTATGTTTATATGGCTTGATTACTAAAATATAATCTTGCCCTTAACAATGGGGTGAATGTATTTCATGGCATCAGAATAAATTTGGGGCGTAAATTGAAAGAGGAGAACATTACACCTTGAATCATGATTCATGTGCATTGTATGAACCACCACACCAATCTCAAAGTTTAAAATGTTTTTAAAATGTTTGCATGAATATTGAGCATGTACTACAATGTTTGTATACATATTACTACCATTACTTTAGATCCAATGTCTAGAGTTTCTTCATGTTTATATAATTTAATTTTGGAAACCTTTTGAAAAGTCCAAAATTGACAATTATTGATCATTTGAAAGTTGGCAAATTTGAGAAAACACTAAATGTACTAGGGAGCCAATAGATGTTGTAACAACAAACATTCCCACAAATATATATCATCAACTTCTTGAATTTCCCAAATTGGTGAATTTTTTGAAATAACCATGTAGTTTTTATTGTATTTTATGAAATAAATAATTCACCTTAATTTATTTTTTAAGAAGCACAATGTGTGGCCATACATCATTACTTTATTTGATATTGATGGTGAAAATGGAAAAAAATTACATTCATAATTTTTTTTTGGCATCTAACATACAAAAATAAAATTTAATATTTCAATTTCATTAATAAGGCTTATTATTTCGTAAATTTTTTCATTTACCAATTATTATATGCATTATTTTTTCATGATAATCCATTTTTATATTCAAAATTGGGGAGTTCAAAGTTCATTGCATTCATAGATATTGAAAATTATGATTTATCCTATAATACTCAAAATCTAACATTGTAATAAATATTTGGTTACATGAAGAAGCCAAAAGTTTCCTGGCAGAACATGGCCTCTAATTATCATCAGAAAAAACCCGCATATTTCCGTGGAAGATTGGAGAAAGACTTCATTTTATTAGCTTTATTTTTCATAAAATCGATAGGGCTTGCTTCTATAACCGAATTATGACCCATTGGAAGGTAGGAAAAAGGTTCACTCGCAGAAACCTTAAACATTTAATATCAAAAGACTACATTTTTTTGTTACAAATATGAATGTAATGCCCTTGGCCCCAAGGGTAAGGTTCTTTTATGTTGCCATATAGTTCAAGTAAATTTTCATCATGATTTGTCCCATATTTCAAAATTATTCTTTTTATGTCCATGTAGGTGGACAATGTCATGGAAAGGAGGTAGGTATTTACACTTGAAAAAGGTAGAATTTTAAATTATTTTAATGTATAAAACATGGGCATGAAAGCTACATGTTAATTTGCCTTTTCATGTTCATGTAGGTGAGAAGGAAAAAGGAGTGAGGTAGATAAGTTTGGAAAAAATAGGTTTGGAGAACCTTGATCAACATATATGGACACCATTTTTTTGAAAAAAAAGGCTTGGAAATGAAGTTACTATTTGACAAAACATAGATCCCAAAACAAAATAAAATAAGTTCATTTCATATCTAAATTAATTAAACATAAATGATTCTTGCTCACATGGATGATTGTGTTTCTACCATGGAAAATGTCAATGCCATATTTGCCTGATATTATGTGTGAAGTTAAGATTTTGTCAATATTTTGTTCTAGTCACTTGTTATGAAAACATAATGCAAGTTTCAATTATTCTACACATTGCTTTTAGTTCTTGACTCAACACTTTTAATTATAAGATTTGAGATATATTTGCTTACAATATTGCAAGGTTTATTACCCTTGCCATTTGTTCCAAATATTCTTCAATATTAGGTTTTCAAACTTTCATTATAGTCTTTGTAAAAATAATCTTGACAACACATACATAAAAAAATTTGAACTAAGAAGAGTAGGCTTGTCACCCATGGTCAACCATTAGGGTTTTGTCAAAATGCATAAAATTGATAAGGTCTTCATCAAAATCAAAATGCATTAAATTGTTACAATTTGTTCACATTATGCATCATAATTCCATTTTATGTATAACTACCAAAAAATCAAGATTCATATGATTTTCTCATATGAATATGTTTTGTACATTTATACTAAATACTATTGGTTCCCATTACACTAGCATGTTACTTGATGTTCATATATGAAACACATTGTGATCCCCTAAACATCTTACAAAATGGGGAGTTCACATCCACATACATATATATACAAACATATACAACCACACATCCATACATACAACTTAGACTATATATATAAACAAATATCATACAATTTACAAATTTACCATGATTCAATTGATCTGGATGCACATTTCATTTAAACTATGAATTAAGACATATTTGTACAACAATGATTTCTAAGAAAAATGTAACTTGAAATATTGCCATAGTAATAGAAAAAAATGATGTAACTATTTATTCAACCCTATAATCCATCTTTAAACCATAAACCCTAAATCGAAGCTCTATACCTTAAATTCTATAAACATTAAATAAATATTTTAAATGTGAACCACTTAATAAGTATTTTACTACCTTTGAGTTATTTAACAAGGATTAATGTACTATCCTTGAATGAAAAAATTAAGTAATAACATGTATTTAATTAATTATAGACTAAACTATTAATTCTAGACTTTTCAAATTTGGTGGTTAGGATCAAGTTTTCTAAACAAAACATTGGAAATATCTATTTTTTCAATTATTTAATGAGGCAAAAAAAAATATTAATATCTACTATTTCATCATATGGTGGTGCCCAAATCAAAGTTTCTCTCCAAATTTTGAATTTTGAAATGGTTGTATGTTAATTCTGAACTTATTATCTTTAATTTAGTATTGATTTTGAGTTCATGAACATTGACAATTTAATTTAAAGATATTTGATAATTACATAATAATTAACTATTGATGTTTCATTATGTAAAATGCATTAAATACATATTAAGAAATATGATTCCAAATGGATTTAACATGTATTCTTGAACTTCCATGAATTTTTTTGTCAATGTGTATAATAACATTTCAATTTCAATTTTTTTCATAAGTAGAATTAGTATGTACCTAACTAGGTAGATAGTAGGGTACACATGCCTACCTACCTATGTTTTTGAATGTTCATAACTACTTGTGTAAACTATAAGTAAATTAGAAAATTGTTTTCATATGTAGGTAGATAGTAAGTAAGAAAATAAATAAAGAAAATATAGGGAGATGGTAGGTGGGTAGATAAATCGTAGGTAAGTAAGTAAATAGGTAGTACATAAGTAGGTAGATGGTACTATAATGCAATTATAATTTGTGACTATTACATGTTTGGATGAAAAAGTAAAATAAAAATGCACATTTTTTATCCAATATTATGAATGGATCCTTGGATGGATGAAAACTTAGTTTTTTTGCAACATGTCATAGTTGTTTTGGCAACTAGAACCAATAATTTGTCCATTTAGAATATTTTCATGATTAAAACATATGTGACATCTTTGGAATTACAATATTTGTTTGATAATCAACTTGTGTAATTGTTTATTTATTGGTCTTTATGTATTTTTTATTAACATGGATAGTACAAATTAATTTTTTTTAAAAAATATGTTTGAGTTATGATCTATTTATTAATATTATATATGATGATTATTTAATTACATATTACACATGTAAATTAAATTTTATCGATAAAATTACAACTTATTATAATCATAATCTTTTTTTAAAAAATCAAATAGAAGTTTAAGATGTCTAAGAAAGATATCATTTATTTGATCATAATAAGTCTTTTACCATTTGGAGGTTGGAAAATGAAAAAAAACCTTTCATTTGGTGGCCACCAAATGATGCAACAATAAATAATATAAGTAAATTTGTTTATCATGTTTATCAAAAACACGGCTTCAAGGAACATGTTTTTTACTAGCATGTGCATAATGAAGTTATTGTCTTGCTTGAGTTTACATCGATGATAATATGGTTCATGGCAACCAATTGAATGAAGCTATTGATGCTTACATGTATTTAGTGTGCGTGTATTTTCTAGTGTTTCTTTCCTTTTCCTCTTTTAATGTCTGAGTGCTTAGAAAAGGATGAACAACACAAAGGGCCACACCAACTTGACACCATGGCATCTAGTAAATCCAATATGACCCAGGCCTACTTGAAAAGGTTTCAAATCAAGTACATGCATAGGCAAGCTAGGAAAACTGACTATCAGGTTATAATACATCTAACCACTCAGGATGAAAACAAGTATAACACCTTGAAGTATCGTTATGTTGTCAAATTTACCAATTAATACAAAGATATTGTGGTTCAAATAACCTCATATGCCACTAAGATTTGCTGATGACATGAATAGGCTATGACCTTTAGCTATCAGAAGGCTTGAAGGGTGCCATGTTTTCACATTAATTATGTTATCGTGTTACTAAGGTGCCCTTATGAAGGGAACATGCAATGTGAAATCTTGCAACTATTTTTCAACATATTAAGTGACAAAATGGTGACCCCAAACCGAACTCCAATTCCGTGTTTCTTCCATTGTAAATAAGAGAGAATTACAGTGAAGAGGAGTTGTTAGATGACAATATTATCAACCCAATACCAATCTTACAAAGTTTTCTTTTTAATCATTGAAATACTTTGGGCAATGAAAGCACTACTATTGCCAAGCTTCCACCTAACTTCTCCTTCTCTACACCCACTAGCACTTGCACTTGTTCTAATTTGACCTCCTTCCACACTCCATACTCCTATTGGCCACCAAGTGGTGTAACTACTAATGTAAATCCTTATAATTTTCATGTGAATGGAAGTTAGACTACATATTCCATGTTTTTTAAATTATTGCACACATGTAGGCAAAATTATTTATGATGATTTCTTAACTCAAAAACCCATAAATTATAACAAATTTTGCTTAATGATGTGTTACCATCCCATTTGTATGATGTCATGCATGTTTGTTCTAATTTTTACACCAAACATAAATAGTATAAAAAATACAATATTAACATTAAGAATCTATAATTTTGATGATAATAATAGCTTAATAAATTAATTTGAAATTTCCAAAATCTCAATCATAAACCTCAATAAAATAAAATAGAACTAAGTTCAAAGATGAAAGTTATTATATATGCAATGAATTAAAAATACTCACGCATTGTCAAATTTATATGTATATTGTATATGTACTCACACATTTATAATTTCACATTCAAGATCGAATTATTATATTTTTTTAAAATTGATGAAGCATAAAGTGACAAAATCCATGAATTTTGAAATTAATATGTTTTGTGCTTAGACTTATAATTGCATACATCACTGATGTCAATTTTAAATATAAAAACGTCATGCAACAATTGTATTAGAAAAACAATTCAAATCGTGTCCAGTATAATATCATCTTGAAACAAATCTTCAAAAGATCATGGTCGTCCAAAATTTCATTTCAATACCTTTTTTTACTTCAAAACCAATTCAAAATTATACAAAGAAATATTATTAGTTAGCCTTACATTGCACAAGAACTTTTATTTGTAAAGTGTTTTTTTCAATTGATGCTTAAATGTTGTCCATTAAAAATAGTATTCTAAAATTTCTATCCAAATTTGCAAATAGGAATATTAACAATTTTATACTAACTATAAAGATCCATGTCTATATAATTGATTATTAATACTAGGGAAATTATTGTGCGAAAAAACATATTCCAATGAAAAAAATTAATATGCACCTAAATAATACATCAAACTAATTGACAACCAATATTGAAACCATGTTATGAAATATTTATTGAAGTTGACAATTAACAACAATGTTGGTTGGTTATTGCATATAGATCCTGTAAATTGACCAAGCTTTGAATTTAAATGTTCAAAATTTAAATGGATGAAACATGGTAAAATCCTTTTCATCCATATAACATCATCTTGTCAACCCAATTTGGAAAAAAGGCAGGAAGGAACATTTCAACTTATGAAAGTTGTGATTTAGGGTTCTTGGGCATCTTTCTCTCAAAGGGAAGTCTTCAACTTTTGGAAGTTGCAAGTTAGGGTTTCTAAAGGTCTTTCTTTCCTCTGAAGTCAACGTGTTCAGTTCTCTCCTTGTCTATTCTTTTCAAGTAATTCCTCCCCAACCATAGTTTTGTTGATCTCCTTGTTATTTGAATTATTCCTTTTCATTTATGACACCAAGCTTTTTCATTTTTTCTTCTTATTTGTTTCATTGTCATTTTTATTTTTTTCTAGTTTTGAAAACTCTGAACACGGCCTTCCACAACTAAAGTGTTTAAAAGGTGCAAAAGCTCACAACACTATGTGGTGTCAAAAAGTTGCACAAGTAAACAACAATATACAACGTTCGAAGGCTACAAAATCAAACAATGTTATTGTGAATGTTTTTTGCACATTTCTTCTCTTCAATTTTCTTGTTCTTAAATTTTCAAAACGCAATAATCAACAAGTTTTTCATTTGGATTGCACTTCTACACTAAAGATAGGACAATCATAGCTTCCTGCCCTTCTTGTGAAACAGGGTCATGTTTGAATTTCCAACCTCTCAATGCTTCTCCTCCTTTGCCATCTTTCTTCTTGTATATATTCTAATTTTTATCCACCTTATAGGGAGAAATTAGGTAAACACCATGTCTTTCAAGTCATCATTTAGTCGTTATATGATTCTTCATTTTGATTTCCCCAACACATCCTCTACATTTAGAACTCTTAGTCACCCATCCAATTGAGTAACAAATAGTGAAATTTTAGTACCCAGTTACTATAAATCATTAAACAACAAGAAAACCGGCTATCTCAATTTCACCCCATGGATTTTTTTCCATTTCAAATACTCTCCATGAAACATGTTTTCTTCATACCTTGTTTCTATTTTATCATTACTTTAATTGATTGATTTCTATATTGTCATTTTAAATGTCATAGTTGATTCAATAGCATGACATGGGAATCCACAAACTAAAATTTTCATAACGCAACCATTACATGGCTGATGGATGACCCTAGGATGGTGCAAAATTGAATAGTTTGGCAACTGTCGAATCAACACTTAAATAGAAAACAACCTTCCAATTCCATATTGGGAAACGGTTTGGTGGCCGCAAGATCGTCCATCTGACCAAATCACAAAGATAAAAACTTAATGAAAAATTGATTTGGCAGTTGCTAGACTGTGATTTCAAAACACCTCAAGGACATGATCCCGCGGTTGCTAGATTGTTTTCCCATGAAGGTTTCATCTTCGTGATTTAGTAGCTGCCAAATCATGATGTTTAAACAAATTTAGAAAATGACCTAGCAACTGCCAGGTCGTTATTTTGCTACCTTCACAAGAAAATGACCTGGCGGTTACTGGGTTGTCCTCTCGTTAGCCATGCGAGAAAATGACATTGAGGTCATTAGGCTATCATCGTGCTAACCCCATAAAAAAACGATTTGGCAATCGTTCGATCATCTTTTCGCTAACCTTGTGAAAAAATGACATGGCAGTTCTCCAGTTTTTTTTTCACTAACCTTGCAAAAAAACGATTTGGTAGTCGCCTGGTTGTCCTTTCATTAGCCCCGCAAGAAAATGACCTTGTGATCGTTAGGTCATCTTTTCACTACCTTCATAAGCAAACATTTTTTAGTATATTAGATATTTTAAGGAATGATAAATGTAATTAAAAAAAAGACTCAAATTTATTTTTTTCATCGATCGAAATAACCAGTACCTTGTAGTTCTCTAGAATACTATTGAATGACAAATGGTAGCATTTAAATTGACTTCATTAATTAAAGAAAATTGGTTGCTTCCTGTATCTTAAGCTCTTGTCAAACTTAAAGGATCTTATTTCAGGATTGATAAAAACCATGGAAACATTGAATTCTAGATATTTAATTAATTTGTGGGAGTCAAGGGAGGATCCTAGAAAACTTCAAATTGACTATGATGTTTATTGAGACTCGTCTATTTTTTTTTAATCTATGGGGCCTAGGGATCGGAAAAGTGCATCATTATCTCAACAAAGATTATATTCTTTTTGTACCAAGAACGATGACGCGCTCCCAAGTTCCTAGTTAGACCCAAGATGGGTCTAAATTATTCAAACAACAGAACTAGTAGAAAACCTAGGATTTACGACTGGTGTTTACGACTAGTTTTTAGTCGCAGGCGACATTTTACAACTATTTTGTTGTTAGTCGCCTAAGACAAGTCGCAAGCGACAAATAGTCGCAAAAACCAGTTACATCAGCATGACGTCACCAAATGGTGGATGGAGCCTAAATGTAGT